>ERZ887849.212-NODE-212-length-64782-cov-60.861016_pt1 | contig 64782 bp, 36 predicted proteins | sample MGYA00521267_ERZ887849 | MGnify/ENA primary metagenome ERZ887849 (study PRJEB32303, sample SAMEA104408601) | aquatic metagenome | biome: Brackish water; feature: Pelagic; material: water | place: Baltic Sea | collected 2014-06-06T16:11:00 | depth 2,863 m ... | reverse complement strand
ACCTGAAACCTGAAACCTGAAACCTGAAACCCGCCCCTACCTCTCCCCAAACATCGTCGCCACTTCCTCCACCGAAATCGCTCGATCAAACACGGCTATTTCATCCAGACGACCTTCCCAGTTGGAATCGTTGTCTGAGCGTCCGCCGAAGAACCAGTTCCAGCCCGTCGCTGGGGTTGCCGAGACCAATGCGGTAATTTCAGGCTGCGGTTGACCGTTCAGGTGAATGCGAACGTGCGCACCATCTTTCACCAGCACCACATGATTCCAGGTCCAGCGTTCGATCTCCGTTTCGCCGACAACAGGTGCAGCGTCGTTTCCTGCGTTTAAATAAACCAGCCGGCCTGGTTTCAAAGCGGTTCCGGCAATTCCCAGGTGTTCGCTGCCCAGCCCAAGACCATTGCTGCGACCTTTCGACATCATCCAGCCGGTTGTTGGCCGAGCGTCGTTGGGCATGCCGTTCCAAATCCACATCGCCACAGAATATTTGTTACCCAGTTCCGACAGGCTGGCCTGCATACGATCTCCCGCAAAATGCACGGCGCGGTTCACTTCGCCATCGGAAGTCTGGCCGCTTGTGGGGCCATCCAAAAAGTAGGCAATCGCCGGTTCGTAAACAGCGTGACGATTGTTGCCCGACGAATCAGCCGCCACAGGTCCTGAAAATTCATCCAATCGCCACCAGGCAATCGGCTTCGCCTGCAAAATTGCTTCCGAAGACGATCCCCGACTTTGCTGAAAACGTCGGCGAGCACTTCCCGACACGTCTTCCAGCAATTGCAGAGCATGTTCAACAATCTTTGGTTCTGCCGTCACTTCCAAACCGGCCGACCGGGCTGCCCACGTGTTGTAGCCTCCCAGCAAATGCTGTTCGGGCGGTGGAATATAGCCGTCTCCCCCATTGGCGAGTTCAATCACCATGGTTTTCGCCAGAGGACTTTGCAGCTTCACCTTCAGGCCGGTTAAGGCGTACGTTTCGTTGGGAGTGGTGGCGATTGCGATATCACCGATGCGCAGTGCCTGTACGACGATCTCAGTGGCTTGAAGTTCGTGCAGATAGATTTGTTCGCGAGCATAAATTTCCGGCTGAGTCTTCGGCAAACGGTCACCCATTTCGGCAACGATCTTCTTTGCCCATTCCAGGCGAGCCGCATTGGGAACTCGATAGTTTAAGGTTGGTCGAACTTCAGACATCGCCAGATCTGCGTCGGCGGCATAGCGGATGTTCTGATAAGCCTTCAAAGCCACCTGCAGCAAAGCGTCCGTGTATTCTGAAATTTCCGAATACGCCTCCTGCTGATCCAACGGCTGCTTGTAGTCACGCCGCCAGATGTCTCCGCTGCAACCGTGAGACATCAGGCCAACAAACGCAGGCTGCTGGTCGTTCGATTGGTTTAGCTGCTGTTGCAATCCGTCGCAGAATAAACCGAAATAATCGGCGGCTAATGGCTTCTGGCCGGAAAAGTAGTGCATGGAAAAATTCGCCAGCACAGCAATCGGGCGACCGGTTTTCGAACGGAATGAGATCATTGTGAGGTCGGGATCTTCCGGCCCTGATTCGCCCGTCACGTCGTCCGGATTGCGACCGGCGTGCATGTTGGCTCGCACGGTGAAGTCGCCAAACGGATCTTCCGCCAAACGATCCGGTCTGCGAATCCAACGTCGCAGCGCGGTGAATTCTGCGGCGTGTTCTTTGCCCCAGCCAACTTCAGCGGGCTCCAGATTGGCTTCCGCCTTAGCCAACGCTTCTGCAATTCCGGCTCGCAAAACAGGCAGATAGTCGGCGTCGGCGTCTGTGCCGAGTGCTCCCATCGAAGACGGAGCTGTGTGCGTGTGAGTTGACGAAATCAGAATGCGGTCGGCTTTCAGACCTGTTTGTTGCGCCGCCAGTTGCTTGGCTTCATCAAGCAGTTCGCGTGGCATCATGCAGCTGTCCACAACCACGATTCCAATACGTTCGCGGCCATCATCAACAACAATCGCTCTAGCATTTATACGCGTCGTCACTTCTGATGCTGTTCGAGACGTCATGCCACCGTTGACGAGCACGGGAAACTTTGCCGGAGTCACATCGACAATTGCGGCTCCCGCTTTTAGTTCTGCATGAACGGAATTTGACAGCAACAGGACGCCAAGGATGGCAGCCGAGAAAATAAATCGAACCATGTCGATCGCCTTTTCAAGAGGTGGGAAAGCAGGCAGGGGTTTCAAAAGTATTCCAAACACCCAGCAGAATTGCCACTCAGCCACAGCTTCCACCTGAAGCCCGCACGGCTTGAGAATGCGACTATTGACGGAAGTTAGCGTGAGTCATTCGCGACTTCAGATTACCGGTTGAGTATACTGCGACGCTGCTTTTATCAGCCTCAGGCACCGGTCGCCGCTCACAGTTTTTTCCATACCCAGACTGTCATCTTCAATGTCCTCTGCCGCCAGTTTTCTGTTTGTTTGTTGCCAGTTTGGAGCTGAAAACACGTGTAAACAGGAAGTGATGACTCGCTATCCCGGCCTTCGATTTGCGTTTTCGCGTCCGGGTTTTATGACGTTCAAAATTACGGACCCGACTATTCGTCCGGGCTCGTTTGAACTGGAATCGACGTTTGCTCGAGTATGGGGCTGGTCATTGGGCAAAGTGGTCGGCGAAGATTCAGCGTTACTGGCGACAGGTCTGATTCAGCAGTTAAAAACAGTAGCTCACCAGATTCCGTTCAGCATGCTGCACTTCTGGCAACGCGATACAGAAATGCCGGGCAAGGCAGGTTTCGAACCCGGCATCAGCCCGGTTGCCAAAGCGGCCAGCGAAATTCTGTTCGAACAATTACAGCCCGTGTACCCGCATCTTCAGCAAAACGAAACCAGCAAACCCGGCGAGCCAACTTTGTGTGTCGTATTGGTGGCTCACAACGAATGGTGGTTTGGGTGGCACGATGCATCAACCGTTTCGCAACGTTGGCCTGGTGGAGCACCCGCAATTGAACTGCCGCAGGACGCAGCAAGTCGAGCGTGGTTGAAGATTCACGAAGCCGTGCTTTGGGGACAAATTGCGATTCAGGAAAACGACGTCGTCGCAGAAATCGGCAGTGCTCCCGGCGGAGCGTCGTTGTATCTCCTGGAACGCGGGACCAAAGTGATCGCGATTGATCCCGCTGAAATGGATGCCTCAGTCGCCTCACATCCGCAACTGACTCACGTAAGACGGCGAGCACGAGACGTACCGAAACGCGACCTGGAAAACGTGCGTTGGCTGACAATTGATGTCAACATGCCTCCGTCGTACACAATCGAAGTTATTCGTGATTATGTAGAAGTGCGGGGCTTACCGGTGCGTGGCGTCATTGCGACATTAAAGCTGCCAGACTGGAAACTGGCAAAGGACGTTGAAACCTACAAACAGCAGTTCCACAGCATGGGGTTTGCCGTTGTTGAAACTCGACAACTGGCATTTAATCGCCAGGAACTGTGTCTGATCGCACTACGCAAACGACGCACACGAGTTCAGAAACCGGTGACGTAAGTGCTGTTCACATGCCACTTGGTGGATGGCACCAGTTGCGGAAGCCGTGTGTATAAATGAGCGGGTGGCCGGGGTTGGGCTGAGCTTGCGAAGGAAACCCCGGAGTTTCCTACGTGACTCGCTCCAACCCCGGCCACCGTTGCGATATCCTCAGATAAATTCACAGCCTCATCCACGACTTACCTGCTGGAAAGTGCAAAGACACCTGAATGCCGAACCATTTTCCAGGCGTCTACGGCATGTTTGGTCTGAGCGAATTTCATCGCTGATAAGTCGGCATGAAAGTTTTGGGGCAGTTTCTAACAAGGGCTTCGCCCTTGACCTGGTGGCCTGGTTGGCTGGTTGGTTGGTTGGTTGGTTGGTTGGTTGCAAGACATAGAACGCTGGAATCGCCGAGCCGCTCCGTTGTCGCTACGACCAACATGCGCGCACCGTGCGCGCATCATTGACTCCAGCGAGGCGGTGCAAGGTCCGAATCAGCCGCAGGGCGTTAGCCCCGGTTTTGCGCCTGATCCGCAGGAACCGGGGCTAACGCCCTGCGGCTGGTGGGGATCAACGGAAACTCACCATTTGAGCTGACGCTCAGAAACGCGACGACGTCGCTCAGAAAGCTTAACTCAACGTAAACAAGTTCGCTGTTTTTAAAAGTCTAAGTTAGTGGTTCGCTACGTGGGTACGATCCCAGAATTTCCAGACGGTCAGCCATAGCTTCCAGTTCAGCAAGAGTCTTCTTGATTTTCGCGTCAGAAACGTGACCTTCGAAGTCAAGAAAGAACAGGTAGCCAATTTCAGGCGATCGCAGGGGAAATGATTCGATCCATGTCAGGTTCACTTTGCAACGCTTGAACACTTCCAGGGCGTCGGACAACGAGCCGGGTTTGTGAGGAATCTGCAGCAGGATTGCCGTTCGATCGTGCCCGGTGGCTTCGCCGACTGAATCGCCAATGATGGCAAAGCGAGTCACGTTGTTGCGGTTGTCTTCAATCGATTCTGCCACAATCGGAATCGCATACTGGCTGGCCGCCTGCTGACTTGCAACAGCGGCTGCTCCTGGTTTTTCCTGAGCCAGCTGTGCGGCCGTTGAAGTGCTGGTGACTTCAATTAGCCGGGCGTGAGCCATGTTTTTTGCCAACCAGTCTCGGCATTGGCTGAGTGCCTGCGGCTTGCTGTAGATTTCAGTAATTTCACTGCGGTCGCAGCGTGCCAGCAAATTGTGATGAATGCTGATCTGCACTTCACCGCAAATACGCAACGGCAGGCGAGTGAACATGTCCAGTGTGTCAACGATACGTCCGTCGGTACTGTTTTCGATGGGCACCAAACCAAAGTCAACGTGGCCTCGGTTTACTTCTTCAAAAACGGTTGCAATCGTGCTTACTGGTACAAGGTCTGCTGATTCTCCGAAACGATTGATGGCTGCCAGATGAGTAAAACTATAGGCTGGCCCCAAATACGCAACTCGAGTGTTGCGAATTCGCTGACGTCCGGCGCTTAGCAGTGGGCGGAAAATGTACTTCAGTTCCGTTGTTGACAGCGGGCCTTTGCCGGCGCTATCCGCCAGTTCCCACAGTCGCATGTCGTCCTGCACGTTGAAAACGGCTTTGCGAGGCGAATCTGATTGAGCAATCTTTTCCAGAAACACTTCGACTCGTTCATTCATCAGATGAATCAACTTTTCGTCGATGCTGCTTAGCCGCTCATCGGGCGTCATGGTCGCCGCGCGACTGGCCTTGGGACGGGGGGCTGGGGTCGGCTTCCTGGTTGTTTCAATGCTCGGCTTTGCAGTGGTTGCCTTTTTCTTTACGGCAACTTTCTTCTTGACCGGCGCTGTTGCCTTTTTCTTTGCCATGATGAACCTCAGACGATGGGCGTTCAAAAAATGATATGAACGAACGAATTTCAGGAAGGAACGGGACCCAAAGGGAGGAAATGTGATCGCTTTGTCCCGCTTTAGTGCTTGTACAGGCCCGCAAAACGGAATTCAAGCAGCCTGTCGCAACCTTAGTCAAAGGTTGTTTTAAAGCCCGTCTAAAACAACGATTGCCCGACTAATTCCAGCTCAGGAAAGACTGTCGTGCCAATGTGGCATTCATGATACTGGTGCCAAAATGGCACCTATCAGCCGGCGGTGAACTGCTGAAAGCCCTGCCAGTCTGGCAACCAACTAGTGGCGTGGTGTTGTGGCATGATGCTTAACTTGTTGTTTAGTAGAGACTTGTGGTCAGTGCGGTTGTTTTGGCGCGCGTTGTGCAATCGGTGGGCTTGGCGAAAGTTCCTGCCCTCATCATCAAAACCAATCTGTTTTGCACATCAGCAAGACCAAATAAATAGTCAATCAGGAGTCAGATCATGGCAGTTTCCGGCGAAAAAATTATCGGCATCGACCTCGGCACCACAAACTCAGTGGTTTCCGTTATGGAAGGTGGCGAGCCCAAGGTTATCGCGAACCAGGAAGGCAGTCGCACAACTCCCAGTGTGATCGCGTTCACCGATAAGGGTGAAACTCTGGTCGGCGATCCTGCCAAGCGTCAAGCCGTCACCAACCCCACGAACACGATCTATTCGATCAAGCGATTCATGGGACGACGTCACAGCGAAGTTCAATCTGAAGAAAAGATTGTTCCTTACAAAGTAATCGGTGGCGACAACGACTATGTGAAAGTCAATGTTAACGGCAAAGAACACACTCCCCCTGAAATTTCCGCGCTGGTACTGCGTAAGCTGAAAGAAGCTGCGGAAAGCTACCTTGGGCATAAGGTGAACAAAGCTGTTATTACGGTTCCCGCTTACTTCAACGATGCTCAGCGACAGGCTACAAAAGACGCCGGTCAGATTGCTGGACTTGAAGTGTCTCGAATTATTAATGAACCGACGGCTGCCGCTCTGGCTTACGGCCTGGACAAAAAGCAGGAAGAAAAGATTGTCGTTTTCGACCTTGGTGGCGGTACGTTTGACGTGTCGATTCTGGAAGTCGGCGACGAACTGGTGGAAGTTCTCAGCACTAACGGAGACACCCATCTGGGTGGTGACGACTTCGACGAAGTGTTGATTGGCCACATTGCAGATCAGTTCCAGAAGAGCGACGGCATCGACCTTCGCAAAGACCCCATGGCTTTGCAGCGGTTGCGCGAAGCGGCTGAAAAGGCCAAGAAAGAACTGTCTACGGCTCAGTCTTCTGACATCAACCTGCCCTTTATCACGGCTGACGCCACTGGTGCCAAGCACTTGCAGTTGTCGATTAGTCGAGGCGAATTTGAACGCCTGATTGATTCACTTGTGGAACGCTGCCGTGGTCCTGTTCAGAACGCATTGAAAGATGCAAAACTTACCAAAGCCGACATCAGCGAAGTTGTTTTGGTTGGCGGTTCAACCAGAGTGCCCAAGGTGCAGGCTCTGGTTAAGGAAATGTTTGGCAAAGAGCCTCATAAGGGAGTTAACCCGGACGAAGTTGTTTCTTTGGGAGCTGCCATTCAGGGCGGGATTATTTCCGGCGACGTTAAAGACGTGGTTTTGCTGGACGTAACTCCACTGTCTTTGGGAATTGAAACCGAAGGTGGCATCATGACCACGTTGGTGGAACGTAACACAACGATTCCAACAACCAAGTCGGAAACCTTTTCGACAGCAGCAGACAACCAGCCAGCGGTAACTGTTCGAGTATTCCAGGGCGAACGCCGCATGGCAGTCGACAACCGGTTGCTGGACCAGTTTGACCTGAAAGATCTGCCGCCAGCTCCTCGCGGAGTTCCTCAGATTGAAGTGAAGTTCGACATCGACGTAAACGGCATTCTGAGCGTTTCTGCGAAAGATAAGGCCACCGGTAAAGAACACAGCGTTCAGATTAAGCAGTCCAGCGGATTGTCGGACGAAGAAATCGAACGTATGCGTAAAGACGGCGAAGCTCACGCCGAAGAAGACAAGAAGAAGGAAGAACTGGCGAAGGCTCGCAACGAAGCCTCCACTCTGGTTCATCAAACAGAAAAGACGCTGAAAGAACACGAAGACAAGCTGGACGAATCTTCAAAGAACGCCATCAACGCGTCCTGCGACAAGGTTAAAAAGGCTGCTGAAGGCGACGACGCTTCAGCCATCAAAAGTGCTCTGGAAGAACTCGCTCAGGCAAGCCAGGCGTTGTTTCAGCACATGCAGGCCGGTGCCGGTGAGGCAGGCGACGGCGAAGCCGCTGGAGCCACCGCAGGTGCGGGTGACGACGATATTATTGATGCAGACTTCGAAAAGAAGGAGTAACAGAGGAATATTGGCGGTGGCCGCGAGTTTTGAATCGCGGCCACCGACTGGCAAATCGTCTTCTGCCCTGCGCTAAGGTACGACCATGGCAACTGTGACTCCAGCACTGACTGCTGACGAGTACATCGAACTTGAACGGACGACCGGCGAGCGAAATGAGCTTCGTAATGGAGAGGCGATTCCTGCGGTTGGCGGCAGCGGAAATCATTCACTCATTATTGTCAGTATTAGTTCAGAACTGTACGCTCGCCTGAAGCCAACTGGCCAACGAGTTCATTCGACTGAGATGCGAATCGCAGTGCCAGACGGCGACAGCACTTCGTTTACCTACGCAGATGTAGTTGTCCCGGATGGCCGGGAAATCTACACTGCGACCAAAGATACGCTTACCAACCCAATGCTCATTGTCGAAGTGTTGTCACCTTCAGCCGAAGGCTATGACCGTGGCGAAAAATTCGACAACTATTGCACAATCGACACCTTTCGTGAGTACCTGCTGGTTTCGCAAAACAAGCCCAACGTAACTCAGTTTGTAAAACGTGACGGCAATTGGCTGCGGTTTCTGCACACCGATCCCAACGGCTCGATCAACATCGAATCACTCAACTGCCAGATCGCCATGGCAGATATCTACGCTCAGGTTGACTTCACAAAGACCGACAACGCCAATGGCACGTCGACCTGATTAACGCAGCGTCGAATTTTAAAATCCCATTCAACTTTGCGCTTCCGTTGCGCGCGGAGCTTTCCCACCAAACACACGTTTACACAATCGGTTGCAACGCTCCCCATCCGCCTGCATCTGAAAACTGCCCCACTGAAAACACTCGCAAGGAGTTCCCGTCCCATGGCCTTTAACCCTGAAAAACTTACTGTCAAAGCCAGTCAGGCAATCCGCAATGCTCAGGAAATGGCAGAAGCGAAGCAACATCGCTTCATTCGCCCTTTACACCTGTTGAAGGCCTTGTTGGATGAAACCGATGGCATCATGAAACCGCTGCTGCAGCGAATCGGTGCAAATGTTGCCCAGTTGAATAACATGGTCGATGGCGAACTGGGCCGACTGCCCCAGTCATCGGGAAGTGAATCGATTGGAGCTGGCCCGGAAACCGTCAAGGTGCTTAATGCTGCCGATAAGCAAGCCAGCAGTATGGGAGACGAATACCTGTCGACCGAACACCTGTTGATCGCGTTGACTCAAGTGGAAGACCAGGCCAAACGACTGCTAAACTTAAACGCGATCAACGAAGCTGACATTCTGGAAGCACTGAAAGAAGTGCGTGGAGGACAAACCGTGACTGACCAAAATCCCGAAGAGAAATACCAGGCCCTGGAAAAGTACGGAGTCGATCTTGTTCAGGCAGCTCGCGATGGCAAAATCGATCCGGTAATTGGTCGCGATACGGAAATCCGACGCGTTATTCAGGTGTTGTCCCGACGTCGCAAAAACAACCCCGTGCTGATTGGTGAACCGGGCGTCGGTAAGACAGCCATCGTCGAAGGGCTCGCCCACCGCATTGTTCTGGGTGACGTGCCGACAAACCTGAAAAACAAGAAAGTCTTTTCACTGGATCTGGGTGCCCTTGTGGCGGGAGCCAAGTATCGCGGTGAATTTGAAGATCGCCTGAAGGCTGTACTGAAAGAAGTCACGGATTCCAACGGCCAGATCATCATGTTTATTGACGAACTGCATACCGTTGTGGGTGCCGGAAACAGCGAAGGGGCGATGGATGCGTCGAACCTGCTGAAGCCCGCGCTGGCTCGAGGCGAGCTGCATTGCGTTGGAGCAACCACTCTTGACGAGTATCGCAAGCACATCGAAAAAGACCCAGCTCTGGAACGCCGTTTTCAACCGGTGGTCGTTCAGGAACCAAACGTTGAAGACACAATCAGCATTCTGCGCGGACTGAAAGATCGTTACGAAACTCACCATGGAGTTCGCATAACGGACGATTCCATTATTGCCGCGGCTACTCTGTCAGACCGCTACATCAGCGACCGTTTTTTGCCGGACAAGGCGATTGACCTGGTGGACGAAGCGGCCAGCCGTCTGCGCATGGAAATCGATTCGATGCCCGCAGAAATCGACGAAGCGACTCGCACGCTGACTCGCATGCAGATTGAAGCGGCGGCGTTGGAACGTGAAACCAGTGGCGACAGCAAAGAACGTCTTTCTGAATTGCGTCGCCAAATTGCTGAAAACGAAGAATCGACCAACCAGTTGAAAGCAAAGTGGGAAGCCGAAAAGGCAGCCATTTCAGGGTTGAAGCCGCTTCGAGAAGAAATCGAAAAGCTACGAACAATCTCGACTCAAGCGTTTGCTCGTGCTCAACAAACAAACAGCAACGAAGACTATCAGGAAGCGTATGAATCCAGTGAGAAGCTGAAGGCGTCGGAAGCTCGGCTGGCTGAAATGGAACAGAAATCTGCAGAGCTGAACGAGGATCCAGACAGTCGGCTGCTGCGAGAAGAAGTTACCGAAGAAGACATCGCTCGCGTTGTCAGCTTATGGACGGGCGTGCCAGTGTCGCGAATGATGCAGGGCGAACGCGAAAAGCTGTTGCGGATGGAAACCGAAATTCACAAACGCATGATCAACCAGCACGAAGCGGTGGAAGCGGTTTCCAACGCCGTTCGCCGAGCACGATCGGGCATGCAGGATCCTAACCGTCCCATCGGGTCATTCATGTTTCTGGGGCCAACCGGCGTCGGCAAAACTGAACTGTGTAAAGCGTTGGCCGGCTTCCTGTTCGATGACGAACGCAGCATGGTACGTATCGACATGAGCGAATTCATGGAACGCCACAGTGTTGCACGGCTTATCGGTGCACCTCCTGGTTATGTCGGTTACGAAGAAGGTGGTCGACTGACGGAAGCTGTGCGACGTAACCCGTATTGCGTGATTCTGCTGGACGAAGTTGAAAAAGCTCATCGTGACGTCTTCAATATCCTGTTGCAACTTCTGGACGACGGTCGTTTGACGGACAGTCAAGGCCGCACGGTCGATTTCAGCAACTGCATTATCGTGATGACAAGCAACATCGGCAGCCAGACAATTATGGAACTGTCCGGCGAAGGTGCGGATTCAAAGGAAATTCACAACCGCTGCATGGATGCTCTGCAGCAACACTTTCTGCCGGAGTTTCTGAACCGAATTGACGAAGTGATTGTGTTCCAGCCATTGGGACGCGATGAAATTCGCGAGATCGTTGACCTGCAGGTGCAGCATCTGAACAAGCAGCTGGCAGGTAACGGTTACACGTTGGAAATCAGCGATGCGGCCAAACAATTGCTGGCCAACGAAGGCTACGACCCAAAGTATGGAGCTCGCCCACTAAAGCGAGTTATCCAGCAGCGATTGCAGAACTCACTGGCGAACGAAATTCTGGCAGGCAACTTCCCGGAAGGTTCCTGCATCCACATCGACGCCGCCGCCGACGGTTTCATTTTTCAGGCGAAGTAGGGATTTAGCTCGTTGCATGGATCTGGCCGAACGGGCTTAGATTCATGCAATGGCCAACTTTATCGACCGCGAAAACGACGAACTTCGCAAGAATCTTAATAGCTGTCGCGAATTAACTTCTCTATTCGCGTTCAAGGTGGGGCCGGTTCCTACCGGACGTCTAAGAGCCAACTTGCTTTGTCGGCAGGTAGGAACCGGCCCTGCGAAAGTTGATTCGGTCTGTTTTTGAGTAGCTTTTTTCCCGTAGTTTGCTTCTCTCGCGGGGCCAGAGATCGTTTTATCCCAGATGGTTTCTGGGCATGGCGGATTGAGGGTTGCGGATGTATTTGCCGAACGCGTTGATGACGTTGGCGTACATCACGAAGACGACCAATCCATAGATCATGGCAAAAACCATGAACAAAAGAACGCCGATGTTTGTGAATGCCATACCGCGTTGTCCACCAACGAAACTCGGTGCGAAACCGCCGAAAACTGCAACGACAGCAATGATCGCTCCAACGATCAGCAGTATTAGAACTCGACGAGCGCGTCTGGTCATATCCGGTCGTTGCATGTAAGTTCCCAGCTTTTGCAAAAACACCATAAGCAGCACGGTTGCGATTGCCGGAATCACCAATGTGAACATCCAGTTAGCTCCCAGCCCCCCGGCAATAAATCTGCCAAAGTAGACGAATGCAACGCTGACAGCCTGAATCGCTGCACTGACGACAATCCACGCTTTGGCGCCGGATTCAGAGGGGACGGTTGTGCAAAGAAATCTGCCGACCAGCGACATCACGCCAACAAGAATGCCAAAAATTCCGAAAGCCAAAATGAAGTTTCCGAATACCAACGCGCCTGCTCCACGGCTCGCAAGTATGCCGAATCCGGCTCCAGCAAATCCCAGCAGCACCTGCAACAGGATTGCCACGTAGATCATGGTCAGCCCTGTTCCTGTCATCTTCAGGCTCGCAAAGTCAACCCCTGAGTTTTCATCATAAGGCAGCACAACGTCACCTTTAACGGTCGGTGCTGCAAACGGGTTATGTTCGTTCATTCTGCATCTGCCTGTTTGAGTGCCGAAAGCTGAATTGCCGGGGGACGTTGGAAAATTCCGCTCGTACTGGTGGATCTGTCCCACTACTGCGTCTTTTAGGCCCTCGGTGATTGGTTTTCAAACGTCAGGTGCGATCAGATCCGATTTCGGCACGTGAGACTGTGACGTTCAGGGGCATTCGTTGTGGTTTGAACGGCTGCTAGGAATTGTGTTCGCTTTTGGGCAAAGGCCTTCCCCGCAGGACTTGTCTTTCACAATCATCGCTGAACGCGACTGTTGGATTCAGTCTCAACGCCTGCCGTGCAAGTTCGCCTAAAGTGTGAAAATGCTCGCTAAAACGGTCTGCCCAGTTCGATTATTCGAGGTAACCGGGGTGTCGATTTGAATTGTTGGTCGCGGATTCTAACATGTCTCAAACAAATTCATTTCTTCACACCTCATCAAGAATCCCGCCTGAACTCATGATTGAAATTCCCGTAATTCGCTGGGGTAAGCCATACGAATCGCTCGAAAAAGCGGACGTCGTTCACTTCGAAACCGGTGAAGTGATGGCTCGAATGCATCAGGCCAACGCTGGGCTGGTGAAAATGGACATGCGCAAGTCTGCGAACGCTCGCGAAGCCTTGCGCAAATTTACGCCTCAACAACTGATTGAAATGTGCGTCAAGGCGGCTGACCTGTTTTTGACCGCAGAATTGCCGCTCGGCACGGGTACTCAAACTCCCGACCAGTTTTGCGAAATTCAATCGGCCACCACCGGCTTACCGTTAAACATGGCCAAAGGGAACATGGGCAAGATTGCCTTTGTTCTGAAAAATATGGGAGCAACTCTGGATGCTCTGACGCGAGGTCTTCCGCTGGATATCCTTCATAAAGGGTATGGCATGGAATCGCGAGGCGTGATGGTCAGCTATCAGGCTACAACGGATACTCTGGGTTTGGTACTGCCTTCTAATTCGCCGGGCGTACACACACTGTGGTTGCCCGCGATTCCGTTGCAGGTCGGGCTGGTTTTGAAACCGGGGTCTTCTGAACCGTGGACTCCGTATCGAATGTTCGAAGCCTTCGTGGCCGCCGGTGTGCCTCGCGAAGCGTTCTGCTTGTATCCGGGGCCTCACGAAGTCGGAAACGCAGTTCTGGAAAAGTGCGAGCGAGCGATGATTTTTGGAGGCACGGCGACCGTCGAAAAGTATGCTGGCGATTCACGCGTGCAGGCTCACGGGCCAGGTTTCAGCAAGATTATTCTGGGCGACGACGTTGTCGATCGTTGGGAAGATTATCTGGACCTGATGGTGAAAAGCGTACTGGTTAACGGCGGACGCAGCTGTATTAACTGTTCTGGCATCTGGGCGTCTCGACACACGGAAGAAATCGCAGAAGCCATTGCCAAACAACTGGGGCCGGTTGAAGCACTGCCTTCAACGGACGAAAACGCGGCTTTGGCGGCCTTCACCATGGAAGGCGCGGCAGAAGCGATGAATAACATGATTGAGGAAGGCTGTAAGTCTTCTGCCGTAACAGAAGTATCAGCCAAATATCGCAATGGCGATCGCCTGATCAAAAAAGAACGCTGCGACTATCTGCGACCAACTGTCCTGCATGTAAGTGATGTCGACGATCCAATGGCAAACACCGAATTTATGTTTCCATTTGTTTCGGTAACGAAGTGTCCTCAGGACAAAATGATAAAAAAAATCGGCAGCACATTGGTGTGTACCGCCATTACGGAAGACGAAGCCTTCAGTGCCGATTTAGTGATCGCTCGAAACATCGACCGCCTGAATATTGGAGCCGTGCCGACGTTCGCGTTGAACTGGCTGCAACCTCACGAAGGCAACATCATTGACTTCCTGTATCGCAACCGAGCATTCCAGAAAAGCATGCCTCCTGCACACTAAGGCAAGATCGCTAAAGTGGCTGGCACGCAAACGGCGTGATGCATCACCTGATTCTGTTGGCAGACACTTAACTCACACCAAACCTGTACGGGGCGTTCTGAATCAGTTCAGGACGCCCCTTTTTATTTTGCTCAGGCAATTTGCGGCAAGCGTTAACAGTCAATACCGCCAGACCGTTAAGCCCTTACAACCATGAATCAGCAAGACAGCTACGATCATACGCAACATGGCCCCTTTTGCTGGCTGCTGAACGGAATTGGTCTGCTGCTGATTGGGCTTGCCTGGGGGCTGCGAGTTGAACGGGGAATTCCGTGGGTCTTTCTGCCCGTTGGTCTGTTGATTTTGCTGCTGGGTGGTGGGTTTCATTTTCTGCGAGTTCGCGACATTGGCGAGCAGCTGTGTGTCGCATTTGGGCCGATTCCGCTATTTCGCCGAAAAATCGCCTACTGCAATATGACAGGCGTAGAAACCGGTCGCACCACGATTCTGGATGGCTGGGGGATTCACATGAGCCCTCGTGGAGGGTGGGTATGGAACATCTGGGGGCGAGATTGTGTGGTTTTGCAGCTTAAAAAGGGTATCCTGCGAATTGGTACTGATGATGCAGAACGGCTGACGGCCTTTTTACGTGTCAGGCTGCCGACAGCGTCGAAGCAATCACATTTATCCTGATGATCGCAGTAAGTCAGGCGAACGAATACAATTTTCGGTTCGTCGTCCGCATCCCATAAACACAACGCGAGGAACAAAAAATGTCAACATTCAAATTAGCGACGCTGGCCGTCGTAGTCCTGGGGCTTTGCTCATTTGTATCAGCATCCGACATTGATGAGCTGCGCCACCAGGCAGAACGGCTTCACACGGAAGCTCGTGAACATGCGGAACGCGGTCATCATGATGAGGCCGCTGCTCTGGAACGCAGGGGCGACGAGCTCATGAAGAAAGCCGAACAACTTGTTCGAGACGGAAAGCCTGAACCGCTGTCTAAGGAATCGCGGAAGCTGAAGATTACTCACCTGAACAACCTTCTTCAGTCAACGTTGGAAAAACAGAAGTTGATGAAGGAGTCCGGAAAAAACTCTGAACGGTTTGACGAAATGTTTCGTGTGACAATCGCGGAAATGAAGTTAGCTTTGCAGGAACTGAAAGCTGAGGAAGAACCTGCCGAACACAAGTTGCGAAGAGAAATTTCCGGGCGCCAGCCGGTTCGTATTTCTGAAGTACGCCGACCCGAACTGCATCGCCCTGAACTGCGTCGATTTGAGGTTCACCGTCCGGAGGTTCACCGCCCTGAACCGATTCATGAAGGCGTGCAACTGCATCGACCGGAAGATGCTCACCACGGCGATCGAGATGCCCACATGGCGGATGGCCCGCATCGTGAGATTGCCGAACGTCTGGAACACATGCACCAGGCGATTCAGCATCTGCAGCATGCCGGGCTTCACGATATCGCAAATCACGTTGCCGAAAGAGTTCATGCCACAGAAGCGGAGCTTCACGAACATGAGTCACATCGCAGAAATGAACACATGGAAGACCTGGCCCGTCAGATGGACGAGATTCGCCACGAAATCGGGCGGCTGCACGAACGTATCAGCGAATTGGACAAGAACCGCTGATTCTTTGATGCAGTGACGGTAGTTGTTTTTTTTCAAAGAACACATTCACTGTACTTTGAAAACAGAACTTTTTAACCTCTGGCATGTTGGGGTTTCGAAAGTCGTTCAGGTATCGCCGGTTGTGACAAACACCATCAAATTCAGCGAAACGGATCGCGAACTGCCGAAGCACGTGAAAAACGGCTTCATGCGCTATCGCGATTTTGAACCGCTTACCCAGGGTGGTGAGGCGCTGCTGCGAACCTGTTTCGATGAAAACCTTGGCCGCACCGTGGTGATGAAGACGCTGTTGCCGCAGCTGCAAAACCTGGAAATCTATCGTAAGCGTTTTCTGCGTGAGGCCCGAGTCACGGCTCAGATCCCTCACCCAGTGACCGTGCCGGTGTATGAAATCAGCCGTGACGCTGAAGGAAATGCCTACTTCACGATGAAGAAGCTCGGCGGTCGTGATCTGTGCGATATTCTGGATCACGTCGCCGAAAAGGACCAGGAAACGATTGAGAAGTTTCCGGTCGATCAACTGCTGAACGTGCTGATTCACGTGGGCCAGTGCCTGGCATTCGCTCACAATATGGGAGTCGTTCACCGAGATATTAAGCCGGCCAATATTATGGTTGGCGATTATGGCGAAGTGACTCTGCTGGACTGGGGATTGGCCAAAGTCTGGGATATGCAGCAGAACGACGATCTGGAAACGTTGGTTCTTAACGGACAGCAACACGTTCCCGGAAGGCTCACCGGCCGCGGCGATGTGCAGGGCACTCCGTTCTACATGTCGCCAGAGCAGGCTCGCGAAACCGGCGCTGTTGATGCGCGTACCGATATCTACAATATGGGGATTTTGTTATTCGAAATCCTCACCAACCGAAGCTTCATGTCGGGCCGCAACTTCAAGGAGATCAAACGGAAGATTCTGGAAGATCCCGTTCGAGCACCGGCGGACATTATGCCACGACGATCAATTCCCGCTGACCTGAATGCGATCTGCCTGAAGGCACTGCAGAAAGATCCTGCAGATCGCTATCAGCAGATGGACGATCTGGTGAACGATATTCGAAATCATCTGCTGGGCAAGCCCGTTTCTGTTTACAGACAAGCTCCTCTGGTGCGTTGGCTGAGTACTCATAATCGTAGTGCGGTTGACCAAAGCTCTGTGTTTTGGATGGTGGTTGGAGCGATCTTGTGTGTCGTTTTTCAACTTACGTGGTGGGCATGGAATTGACGCGAGGCATTGTCGGGCCAATGATACGGTGTGCGCAGAAATCGGTGGTTGTTGAGATCACATGTCGTCGATCACATGCAATCGCCCGCAACCTCGTCGCATAACTTCAATCAGCTGACAATGGCGATTCATCAGCTTCCTGCCTTCCTACACATGGCTGCAATTTTACAAAGACCAGCCACCGCAAGTTCAATTACGGAACCAAGAAAGTCGTCTATGTCATTCGTTCGTATTTTGCTGCCCTGTTTTGCTGCAGCCGCGTTGATCTCCAATCAGGCAACCGCTGCGGATTCCGTTGCTGAGGTTACTAAGCGAGTCGGCGACGATATTAAATACCTGGCCTCAGACGAGCTGCAGGGGCGTGGCGTTGAAACCGCGGGCATTGAACTTGCTGCTCAGCATATTCTGACGGAATATGAAAAGTACGGCCTGAAACCCGGCATGCCTGACGGCACGTTTCGGCAGACTTTTGACATTACTGTGGGCGATTTAAAAATCAACGACGCTACCAAGGTTGTTTTCACAAACGCTTCCGGCGTCCAAAAATCACTCGCGATCGAAAAACAATTTCAGCCATTGCAACGTGGCAAGAATGGAAGCTGTTCAGGCGAGCTGTTTTTCATCGGCTACGGCATTGCGTCTGACGAAGATTCCTACAACGAATATGCTGGAATGGATGTTGAAGGCAAGATTCTTGTAATGCTGCGTCGCGAACCGCAGCAGGCTGATGTTAACGGAGGGTTTAAAGGAACAGAGACAACCGCCCATTCGTATATTGACACCAAGCTTAGCCTGGCAATTAAAAACAAGGCTGCAGGAGTCATCTTCGTTAACGATACTCAATCTGTGCCGACTGCCGAACAGGACGATTTAAGCGATCCCAGTAGTTTCGGAACTGTCGGTGCCGGAATTCCATTTGTGCACGTCAAGCAATCCGTTGTGAACGAGCTGCTGTCAGGTAGTCCTTTAACTGTGACTGGAGTTGATGGCACACCTCAAACATTAACTAACCTGAAAAGCGTTTGCGAATTCATCGATGGCAGCCTGAAGCCCGTTTCGCAGGCAATGACCGGCAACAAGGCCGAAGTTAACACAGACTTCAGTGCTTCAAGCGTCGTTGCGACAAATCTGATTGGTGTTATCGAAGGTGAAGGCGAGCTGGCCAATGAAACAATCGTTGTTGGAGGCCACTATGACCACCTCGGTTACGGCGGCTATGGTTCGCGTGCTCAAAACCGAAAGGGTGAAATTCACAACGGGGCCGACGACAACGCCACTGGTACCGCTGCCGTTATGGAAATGGTACGTCGCGTTGCAACTGGCCCCAAACCAAAACGTCGGATCGTCTTTATCTGTTTTTCTGGTGAAGAACGAGGCTTGCTGGGAAGCAAGTACTACGTTTCGAACCCTGTGTTCCCGCTGGAAAATACAGTCGCGATGCTGAACTATGATATGATCGGCACGCTTCGAAACAACAAGATTGAGGTGAATGGAGTCGGTACCGCAGCAGAGTTTGCCAATATCGTCGCGGCGGCCGATACTGTCTCTCCTCTTGATATCACAATTGTCGAACATCCGTTTGCTGGCAGCGATCACCTTCCCTTCTTCCAGAAGGAAATTCCGGTGATGTTTTGCTTTACGGGAGTGACGCCTCGTTATCACACTCCCGATGACGACTTCGAAACGATCAATGTTGAAGGCGTTGTCTCCGTAATTGACTTCACGGAAAGTCTGCTACGCGGAATCGATGCATTGCCTGCGGCTCCTGAGTTCAAGAACGTTGTGCGAGGAAGTCGTCGTCGTCCAACTCAAGTGCCTTATCTTGGGGTGGCCCCAAACATGGGCGTCGATGCAGATCAACCGGGAATTCCGTTGCAGGTGATTCGCCCCGACAGCCCTGCCGAAAAGTCAGGGTTGAAAGTCGGCGATGTCATTACTGCCGCAAACGGCAAAGATGTGGACGGCTTTTCAGACCTGGTCACAATTCTGCAGAGTTTAAAGCCGGGAGCTAAGCTGAACCTAAAGGTTACTCGTGGTGAAGAAACTCTGGAATTGACGGCCACCCTGGCCAGTCCGCAATAAAGTTCGTCAGACGGTTTCTTGCTGTTTCCAGAAGTCATCTGATTCCACCAACGTATGGCATCTTCGAGTCTCGACTGCGACGACTGGCAACCAACGTGTTCGCTGGAAATGCTGAAATTTCGCGCTGCCGCGTTGGCGGCGGCGCGATCGTTTTTTGCACAAATAGGCTACATGGAAGTGGAAACACCATTGATGTCTCACGACATTGTGGTTGATGCTCACCTGGAACCATTTGAAATCCCGTCATCCGACGAACGGCTGTTTCTGCAAACCAGCCCGGAAGCTGGCATGAAGCGACTTCTGGCAGCTGGCAGCGGTTCTATCTTTCAGGTCACTCGCTCATTTCGGCGTCATGAATCCGGATCGAAACACAATCCGGAATTCACAATGCTGGAATGGTATGGAGTCGGCACAACCTGGCAGGATCAGGTTCTGTTAACGGAAAAACTGGTTCGCTGCATTCAGGCGGCAATCAAAACGGCAGGTGCCGCAGCAATGGAATTTGCAGAACCGCACTTCAACCGTATTGCTTACGACAAGGCATTTCTAAGGACGCTGAATCAGTCTGTGTTGGAATTGCCAGTCAAACAACTTCGTTGTTTGACCGCATCACACACAAGCTTTGCTGATAGCGATTGCCAGGCACTCGATCGCGACGAATTGCTGAACATACTGCTTGCCGAATGCGTTGAACCGGTTCTGGGAACCGAACACCCGGAATTCCTGTACGACTATCCCGCATCTCAGGCAGCGTTGGCACAGCTAAATCCAGGTGACCATCGCAGTGACCATCGCACGGCGTGCCGCTTTGAACTGTATTGCAATGGGCTGGAACTGTGTAACGGCTATCAGGAACTCACAGATCCGGCCGAATTGAAAGCTCGCGACCAGCAACAAAACACAACTCGCACGCGGCAATCGGCAGACGCTTTGCCAGGTGCCACCCGCATGCTGGCCGCGATGAACCACGGTCTTCCCGCCTGTTCCGGTGTCGCGTTGGGCTTCGACCGACTGCTGATGTGCCTGCTGCAGGAAACCGAAATCCGCCGAGTCATCCCCTTCCCCATCGACCGCGCCTAGCAGGGGCTTCGCCCTTGACACCGTGGCGTGGCAGGTACGAGCAAGTGGGAAGTGCTAATCGCCGAGCCGCTCCGTTGTCGCTTCGAGATACTCTCGATCGGCAACGCCGACGACTGCAGGTCGCGACATGTCACGAAGTCCTTCTCGGCAAGAAGGACCTACCGTTGGTGGTCTCGCTCGGGCGTCCGCTTCATAAAAACGCGGCATTTTCGCCAGCATAATCGCTTTAACCGGAATTCCTGAATTATCGCCACTACTCCTGACATTTTCGTGATCCTTGTGAACGAATCCACGTTTTGGATAGCGAATCCGGGCTGACGAGCCTGGATACTCGGGACCTCATCACTTGAAGGAAGTTCAGTGGAACAGTTCATCGAAAACTGCTTCGCATGGCCCACGTGGCCGGCAACCATGCTGCTTTTGTGCGTTTGCGGCTATTGGTTGATGATGATGTTGGGAGCCGTTGATCTGGATTTTCTGGATATTGATCTGGATCTCGACATGGATATGGAACTGGATGCAGACCCATCAATTCTGCAGTTTGGATTTATCCCCTTAAAGTTTTTAAACATCGGCAGCGTGCCAACCATGTTGTGGGTGAGCGTATTTTCGCTCACAGGGTGGATGGTTTCGCGACTGTGGAACAGTCCGTTGCCGCACGAATCGTTTTTGTGGAAGGCAGACACAATTGCCATTATTCGCGACTTTGGAATTGCTGCGTTAATGACCAAAGCGATCACTCAACCGTTAAGAGGTCGCTTTGATCCCGTGCAGCCGAATATGCCGGCGCAACTTGTCGGTCGAGTTTGTGTGGTCACCACAACAGAAGTCTCCGACACATTCGGTGAAGCAGATCTACAAACCGACGCCGCTCCCTTAAAACTGAAAATTCGAAACAACGAAGGCAACATCACCAAAGGCGACCATGTTGTGATTGTGGATTTCAGAAGCGAAGACAATATCTACTTTGTGCGCAGGTCGGAAGTGGTGTGATATCTCTCACCTGTGACATCAAGGTGAAGTGTCGCGCTGATTGAATTATTCAAATACAAAATTGACATCGAAAATAATTGGAGCCTATCCTCATGACAATCCCTGTTCTACTTGCCAACACCACAGAAAACGTGATGGTGTTTGGCGCCAGCGCAGTTGTGCTGCTGATCTTTTTGATCGGCATGGCGACCGCCTTCTCGAAGTTCTATCGCAAACCTGGGCCGGAAGAGGCCATTGTTAGAACCGGTGTCGGCGGTCTTCAGGTGATCACTGGCCGAGGCATGGTGGTGGTTCCGTTAATTCAGGAAGCCCACGTGATGGACCTGTCGCTGAAGCGAATTCTGATCGCTCGCGATGGCGAAGATGGCTTGATCTGTCAGGACAATATGCGAGCCGACATTAAGGTGACGTTCTTCGTTCGAGTCAACAATCAGGCCAGCGACATCAAGACGGTTGCTGAAACGATCGGCCCTAAGCGAGCGTCAACTCAGGACAAGCTGGAAGAACTGTTCGAAGCCAAGTTTTCTGAAGCATTGAAGACGGTCGGCAAGAACTTCGAATTTGTTCAGCTGTACACAGAACGCGACCAGTTCAAAGAGCAAATCCTGAAGGTTATCGGTACCGACCTGAACGGCTATGTGCTTGACGACTGTGCCATTGACTACCTGGAACAGACTCCGCTGGACCGTTTGAGCCCGACCAACATTCTTGACGCTGAAGGTATCAAGAAAATCACCGAACTAACGGCTGCTGAAAAAGTGAAGGAAAACTTCTTCACTCGCGAAAAAGAAAAGACGCTGAAAAAGCAGGACGTGGAAGCTCAGGAAGCCATTCTGGAACTGGAAAAGCAACGCGTCGAAGCGGTCGAAAAGCAAAATCGAGAAATCGCGGCCATCAAATCACGTGAGCAGGCCGAGGCTGCTCGGATTCAGTCGGAAGAGCTGCTGAAAGCCGAAACTGCTCGAATCCGAACCGAAGAAGAATTACAGGTTCAGGAAGAAAACAAACAACGGCAAGTGCTGGTTGCTCAGCGTAACAAAGAACGTACTGACGCTGTCGAGCAGGAACGAGTTACTCGAGATCGCGAACTTGAAGTCACTGACCGGACTCGCGTGGTCGGACTGGCTGAGATCGAAAAAGAAAAAGTGATCGAAGTTGAGCGAAAGAATATTCAGGACGTCATTCGAGAACGAGTAACCGTCGAGCGAGCGGTTGTTGAAGAAAAGGAAAAGATCAAAAACACCGAAGCCTTCATGGAAGCTGACCGTCAGAAGCAGGTTGCCGTGACGTTGGCCGAAAAGTCTGCCGAAGAAGCGATGGTGAAGCAGGTCAAGGCAGCCGAAGCTTCCAAAGCTGCAGCGTCGTTGCACGCTGATCAGGTCATTGTCGAAGCGGAAGCCAAACGGGCGGCCGCTGAAAAAGAAACCGAAGCCACCAAGATGCTGGCCGGAGCCAAGGCTGCCGACCACGCCGCTGTGGGGCTGGCAGAAGCCGAAGTGATGACCGCAAAAGCCGAAGCCACCGAAAAGACGGGTACGGCAGAAGCTCACGTGATGCAGATGAAGTTCACCGCCGAAGCCACCGGTATTCAGGAAAAGGCCGAAGCGATGAAACTGTTCGACAGTGTCGGACGCGAACACGAAGAATTCAAGCTGCGACTGAACAAAGAAAAAGACATCGAAATCGCTGCCATTCAGACTCAGCAGTACATTGCTGAAGCTCAGGCCGGAATCGTTGGCGAAGCCTTGAAGACAGCTCGAATCGACATCGTCGGTGGCGAAAGCACGTTCTTCGAGCAGATCGTTAGTTCTGTCAAGGCTGGCAAGGCGGTTGATCGATTCGTCCACAACAGCGAAACGATTACCGATATCAAACAGACGTTCTTCAACGGCGATCCCGAATACTTCCGCAACAAGCTGACTCAGTTTGCCGGACAATTCAACATGAGCTTTGAAGACGTCAAGGATCTGTCGGTTGTTGCGTTGATAGGCAAAATGCTGACGCTGGCGAAGACCGACGAATCGCAGTCGGAACTGACTCGCATGTTGGACACCGTGGCAGGTTCGTCCATGGCGGGCAAAAAGATCGGAGCCCTTGTAAGCGGACTTCCCGCGAAAAAGGACGCGTAACCAGCAGGCCACGTCTCAGAACACAGCCTGACACAAGCGGTGTCAGGCTGTTATCTGTTTCGCCCTACCAGCATTTTCTGACCAACGGCCCTTCAAGCTTTCACTGTGTCTATGTCTGAAATCGCCAACAACTCCGCTAACGCAACTGTTCCCGACGTGGGGCTGGAAAGCGGTACGTATGAAATCATTCGCAGCAGATTGCAGGCGAGTGGAAAAGTACTTAGATCGAAGCTGGAACAACTGAATGATGCTCGCAAGGAAGTGTTCGGTTCGATCGACACAGCGTTGCTCAGCACAGAACGTATTACCACAGATCACAACTGTATCGCTCGCGACATGGTGGCGATCGGTAACCGATTGATTCTGGGCTACAACGTCCACTTCGGATTGAAGTCTGAAACCGACGTCAGCGACGTATTTGCGGTTTACAGTTTCAACGAAACTGACAAAACTCTTTCCTCTGTTCAGCCCTTTTCTACGATTCTAAGTGCCGAAACGGCTCAGGCATCGCCCTTTGCGAATATCGCCGTCTCAAAGTTTCCAACGCCGACTTCCGGCGCAGCCTCGTTATCTGGCGCAACAGCGTCATCCGCCGGAGCTTCCGGAAGTCCCGGATTTGAACGAGACTTCAAGGATTTGTTTCGTTACTACAAGAACGCCGTGTTTGCGAAGTTTTCAATTCGCGGGCCGCACTTGTTTATGGTGTTTCGAGTCGGCAAATCCGTCACCGAAATCAAGACCTTCAAGTGGCTGATCGATCGCAGTGGTGGCAGCGGTCAGGTCTTTCTAAGATACGTTGATAACCGCAGCGACCACGAATTTCGCTTTCCGCCTCAACATGATTTCGAATGGATTCGGACAACTCGCGATGATCATCGTTATGGGGGCCACCCGCATATTTCGATTAAAGATCGCGTGTTTGTGGAAACTGTTGGCGGCGATCTGACGATCAAGATCGAAAACAACACCGACAGCGGTGAAGGCATCTATGCAGAACCCGTCGATGATCGCGATCAGACACTGGACGATGGCGAAATCTATTACGCGATCGTCGGCAATATCATTCTGCTGAAGATGCGTCCGTATCAGGAAAAGCAGTTTCGCTATATCGTTTACAACGAAAAGCTGCAGACAGCGATGCGGCTGGATACGATCAAAGATGCGTGTGTGCTTTTGCCAGACGATCACGGCCTGATCTTTCCAAATGGGTATTACCTGCAGGATGGCGAATACAAGACGTTCGATCACAGCCTGACGGATATGCTGTTCGAACGAACAGTGATCGCTCCCAACGGAGAAGACTATCTTTACGTCTTCTACAATCGTGATTCGGGCACGTACGTACTTCTGCACTACAATTTGATTGAGCAAACCGTTGAGACTCCGTTGATTTCCAATGGTTCAACGTTTCTGGAAGCCGGAGAACTGCTGTGCTTCAAATCGCAGGGTGACGTTCAGAAACATCACATGGTCCAGCTTTGGCAAACGCCATACGTTGGAGAAGACTTTGTTCCGCATGTGGTGGGCGATTCGTTTCTGAATAAGATCGGCAACAAAGACATCGTGCGAGCGATGGCGGAGTGTCATGAAATTTTGAAATTGATCGGCAAGGAAGATTCCTATGCCAACCTCTACACAGACCTGGCCAGACAGTGCGGAGACATTACTGATTCGTACTTCTGGCTAACCAGAGACGATACCTTCAACCTCGCAGCTGCACTTGCCGACATCAGAGCGGCCGCCAGTGCGGCTGTTGATGAGTTCGATAAAGTTGTTCGAGTTCGCAAGAACACAGCCGACGAAACCCGGACGACTCAGAATCGTACAAAAGAAATTCTTGGCAAGGTTAGAAATCGTCGTTTCGAACACATCAACGATTTCGTCAGTTCGCTAAGCGACCTTCGCACAGTTCGCGGGCACATTATTTCGTTGAAGGATCTGCGCTACGTTGATTTGACGTTGACGGAAAGTCTGGAAAAAGAGGTTGCTGAAAACACCGAACGCCTGAGTCTCAAGTGTGTGCAATTCTTGTTGAAACCGGAGTCGCTGGCGCCATATCAACAGAAAGTCCGCGACGAACAGGCCGGAATTGAACATCTTGCGAAGGTCTCAGACGCCCGGGCACTCGAAGAAGACATCGCAAAGAGTGCTTCCGAACTGGAAATGCTGATTGAGATCGTCAGCAACTTGAAAATCGACGATGCGACTCATCGCACGGCAATTATCGACAATATCTCCGCAATCTTTTCCACGGTAAATCAGGCGCGAGCCATCCTGAAAAAGAAGATTCGTGAGCTGGCTTCTGTGGAAGGAGTCGCGGAATTCAATTCGCAGATGAAGCTGCTGAATCAGGCAGTCGTCAACTATCTGGACATTTGCGACGCACCAGAAAAGTGCGAAGAGTTTCTTACGAAGATGATGATCCAGTTGGAAGAACTGGAAGGCCGCTTCGCGGAGTTTGACGAATTCATCGTTCAGCTGACAGACAAGCGCGAAGAAGTTTATAACGCGTTTGAAAATCGCAAGCTGGCTCTGGTGGAAGCCAGAAACAAGCGAGCGAACTCGCTGATGAATGCCGCCGAACGAGTGCTGAAGGGCATTCAGTCGCGAGTTCAAAGTTTCGAGACAGTTAACGACATCAACGGCTATTTCGCGTCCGATCTGATGATCGAAAAGGTGCGAGACATTGTTGTCAGGCTGAAAAAACTGGACGACAGCGTAAAGGTCGACGACATCCAGAGCCGTCTGAAGACGATTCGCGAAGATGCTGTACGACAGTTGAAGGACCGCAAGGAACTGTTTGTCGACGGCGAAAACACTATTCGCCTTGGCACCCATTTGTTCTCCGTCAACACGCAGGCACTCGATCTGACAACAGTGCTGCGAAATGACCAGTTGTGCCTGCATTTGACCGGCACGAACTTCTTCGAGCCCATTCGTAACGACCGTTCGCTTTCGACGAAGGATGTCTGGGATCAGGAAGTTGTTTCAGAAAATCGCTCTGTATATCGGGGTGAATATCTGGCGTGGAAACTCATTCACGAAGCAGTACGGCTAAAAAAGGTTCCTGACACCGGTTTTGGTCTGGCGGATGTTCAGAAGTTTATGGGCCCGCGGTACGGAGAAGCTTACACGAAGGGTGTGCACGATGTTGATGCGGCGAATATCGGTAAAGCTGTCTTCGAAATGCAACAGACGATTGGTCTGCTGAAGTTCGATTCTCAGTCGCGTGCTTTGGGGCTGTTGTATTGGCAGATCTTCGCTGACAAGAAGACCAAAACAGGCGTGGCGGCAAGAATGTCGGGTGCTGGAGCGATCTCGGCGGCTTTCTCACACCTGTCAGGCCGCGATGCATATGTGTCCGAGTTACTTGAGCTGTTAAACGGATTCATCGATTCACCGTTGGCCCCGTCCACAATCCGACAGGAACTAACGACCAATCAACGGCAGTCTGCGGCGGAATACCTGTTCTGTGAATTGTCCGGAACTGCAGCGTTCGCCATCAGCAGCGTTGCCAGCGAACTCATTGGCAGCTTTCGAAAACACCTGAACTCCAAAGGCTTCACGGAAGCGTTTCAAAAATCTGTGGCGGCAGTGGAAAAGGACAAAGCCAGCTGCTTTGTTCTTCTGCGAAATTGGGTGCACGCGTTTCTGTCTGTCGACAAACAGACAAGCTTGATTGAATATGCAGACGAAGTTGCCGTTGCTTTAATGCCGGCGTGGGCAGGCGATAAGGCTGTCATTGCTGGCAAAGTGGCTGCAGATCTGTCTGGCATCGTTGGCACTCACGGTGTCATCGATGGCGGCAACTATCACCTGAACTACAACCATTTCATGCAGCGGTTGTCTGACTTCGAAGCGACGGCTGTCCCGAAATTCAACGATTATGTTGCCTTGAAGCATGAAGTCGTGGAGCACGCTCGAGAAGAAATGCGGCTTGATGAGTTCCGTCCTCGAGTACTCACTTCGTTTGTACGTAACAGGCTGCTGAACGAAGTTTACCTGCCGCTTATAGGAGACAATCTTGCCAAGCAAATTGGTGCCGCGGGCGAAGGTAAACGCACCGACTTGATGGGGCTGTTGCTGCTGGTATCGCCGCCGGGGTACGGCAAGACAACGTTGATGGAATACATCGCCAATCGCCTGGGATTGATCTTCATGAAGATCAACGGTCCGGCGCTGGGCCATCATGTTACTTCACTGGATCCATCGGAAGCCACCAACGCCGGAGCTCGAGAAGAAGTTGAGAAGTTGAATCTTGCTCTGGAAATGGGCGACAACGTCATGATCTACGTGGACGACATCCAGCATACAAGTCCCGAATTCCTGCAGAAGTTCATATCGTTATGTGATGCTCAGCGCAAGATCGAAGGCGTCTACAAAGGGAAGACTCGAACTTACGACCTGCGAGGCCGCAAAGTGGCGGTGGTGATGGCCGGAAATCCATACACCGAAAGCGGCGAAAAGTTTCAAATTCCGGACATGCTTTCCAACCGTGCCGACATCTACAACCTTGGCGAGATCATCGGTGATTCCAGCGAAGCGTTTGAAACCAGTTATCTGGAGAATGCTTTGACGTCGAATCCGGCGCTGGCAAAACTTTCCAGTCGCAGCCAGCAGGATGTCTATTCGATTATCAAGATGGCAAACAACGAGCCACGAGACGGCATCGAACTGGAAGGCAACTATTCGCTGGAAGAAATCAACGAACTTGTCGTAACCATGCAGAAACTGATGCGGGTTCGCGATGTCATTCTGACGGTCAATAAAGAATATATTCGCTCGGCCGCTCAAAGCGACGATTACCGCACCGAACCGGCGTTCAAGCTTCAGGGTTCGTATCGAAACATGAATCGCATTGCCGAGAAGGTTCTGCCAATCATGAACGACGACGAGCTCACGACGTTGATCGTTTCAAACTACGAAAATGATGCTCAAACCCTGACATCCGGCACAGAAGCGAACCTGTTAAAATTCAAGGAACTCACTGGCCTGCTGACGGCCGTTGAAGCCGAACGCTGGGAAGATATTAAGCGAACGTTCCGTCAGAACGTGAAGCTGAAGGGCTTTAGCAGTGATGACAAGACCGGACAGGTCATCGCGACTTTGGGGAATCTCAGCGACGGCCTGGAAGCAATTCGCAAGGCCTTGAATTCCGGCGTTACACAGTGGGCTGATCATAAAGCAACGGTGCCCGAACCAGTTGTCGCTCAGGTCGAGGATTCACAATCGCAGCAAACAGCCGCTGAATTGGCCGCTAAAACAGCCATGATGGAAGCCATCGCGAAAGAATTGTCCGGTCTGAAGTCCGGCCTGGCAGAAATCAATCTGTCGTTGTCGGACGGCCTTCAGCAGCTTAAAGATAGTAGTCCTGCCGCAGGTGAACGTCATCACGAACAAAGTCCAGTCGCTAAAGTTCGAAACGTCAGCAGCGCTGAAGAGGCGGCGGCTGAGAACGAAAGTTCTGTTGACGCAGGTGAAAGTGAGGGAGTGTCCAGTCCCTATCGAATCACGGTCGTGAACAAAATTCCGCCAACTCTGGTGTCCGTGCTGAAGCAGCAGTTCAAGCTCATGAATGCCTGGATGCAGCCAATTCACAAAGCGACTCAGGCACAGCGAGCTGACAACAAGAAACTGTTAGCTCACCTGGAAGAATGCGCTGACCTGTATGTGAAGCTGATTGAGCGCATTGAAGGCCGGAAATAAATCGCGTGATGGTAAGGTGCCATCACAAATGAAGGCTATCCAAAGCCTCCAACTTGCCGCGTAGTGGATCTTGTTAAAGATCCACTACTTGAAATCCTTATCTTCAGGTGCATCAGGCTCACGACAGTTCAAGAACGGACGTGCCTTTTTGCAGTGCAAAACAGGCAGTGACTTGTTGGGCCTGTTGAAAGTAAGTACCGGGCATCAGATTAAGCAATCGCGATACGGGTTGCAGTTTTGAACGCTCTCCATTGACCAAACAGGCAACGCGACTCTGGCCCGGTGACTCCATCCGAACTGTGAATTCGGGACATTCATACGGAGCCGAAAATTCGAATCCGCCAACGACCTTTTTCACGGTGGTGAGTTCTTTCGCAGCCCAGTACCGAGCAATCTCACTTAGCTTCATCCAGTAAAGATGGTCATACTTGCGGTGCAGGCGGTCGACCACACTTTTGAACACGTTAAATCCGTGTTCCTGTCCGTTGTAATAAATGCCCGGCCAGTGGCAGACCATCACGGCCGGTTCCTGACGTTCGATCACGTCCACCATTCTTCCGTGGTTCAGGTCTTCTGAGATGAACTGATCCGGGTGGCCCGGTTCTGTTCCGTCCCAACCGCCGAACCAGTCTCCCGTGCAACCGACAACAGAAACGACACAACGCGGGTCAGCCGTGTTTAGTCCGGAAGCGAACTGTACCTGAGGCACCACGCTGCGATCGTCGGTGTACAGGAATTTGAAGTAGTGAGGGATCTTAGCATTGAATACGTCGGTTACCGATTGCATGGTTGCTTTAGCAAGTTCCGGAACGACCTTGCCAGCGAATCCACCCGGTGTCGTAATTCCTTCGCAAGGCAGCCCTGCTTCTTTCAGGATGCGCAACGAATAGCTGAGGTAATCGGCCAGCTGATCGACAGATTTTCCGTCCGTCCATTGCCAGTTTTCCATCCATTGCGGCCCCTTGTTGGCATAAGGACGCCCCGTTTTCGTGTCGATGACTCGCGTGTGAGTGGCCATTTCCGGGTGAATGTCCCAGTTGGGCATCATCAGTTCCTGAACAAGCTTCACGCTGTCATTCAACTGCCGCGAGGACCAGCCGGGCAGTTCACGGTCCACCCAACCAACACAGGCGGGTTGAGGAACGATGCTGTACTTGCCTTTGATGTTTCGTTCGGCACACCATTCGCCGAATTTGCGTACGAAGGAATCCGGAATTTCACGAGGCCATGTCCACCACGGCTTTTGATAGTCCTGCCGATTTGGCCACGCGTCTGCAAACTGAGGCATTGCGTAGTGAGCCAGGTTTACCAGGCATGTGGAATCGTCGATGATAAACGAAACCGGCACGCGAGCTCGCGGGTTAACAATGGACAGTCCACCGTCCTGAACGGGGCGATCTCCGGCGTTGGGATTTTCAACCGCAATGACATCAGCGACTGAGGCGTGGCGAGCCAACACAAGGCCAGCGGCAGAGGTGCCCAGAAAACTTCGACGCGTTAATGGGGGCACGGCGAATCTCCAGCGTTAGCGATTTAGTGGCGTGTTACGGAGTAAAAGCGGGGGGCGTCCTGCCTGCCATTTGACTGCCCTGCGTTTCGCAGGCTGGAAACTTACGCCACAAGAATCCAACCGCAAAATCAGCAGTGGCAAACCACTACCGAGGTTTTCTTAGGACGCCAATTATTGCGGCTCGCGAATTGGGGCGAACTTGATCTTTTTGATGTAGCGAACCATCTTGCCGTCGACCATTTTTCCGGAACACGCACTGATGGCTGAAATGATATTTTTGTACTGCAGACCGTAGTCGGGATCGATCTCGACTTCCTGTTTGTCCAGATTGCTGGGACCAGCAGCGTTTAAGGCATTGACGGATTTCAGAATCTCAGAATTCAACCTCAGAAAGGCCTGCGGCCCGGAACCCAGAGGTTGGCTGTTGTAACTCAACATGGCCAATTCGCCGGTGTCTGGATCTGCCTGCATGCGTACTTTGAAAGGTGGCAGATCTGCGTTATCCATAGACGATTGCTGAGGTGCTCCCAGTGGCATGTTAATGTCGAAGTCGCCTTCCGGTTCGACAATCTTCAATGTCAGCATGAAGAAAATCAGCAGCTGAAACACAACGTCGATCATCGGCGCCATTTGTGTTTCAATTTTGTCGCCGCCCGAATGTCGTGCTCGAATTTTCATTGCTTGAAACCTGTATTTCCGGAAAACGCGATGCCGTTTTCTTCTGGCTCTATCATCTGCGTCTGAGTGCAGATGTTGAAATATCGAAAACCGTCCTGTTGTGGTTCATTCCGTGCTCAGAAGCCTGAGCCATCGAGTGCGGTCACTCGGCCACGGATAATCATGGTTTGTGGTAGTGGATCTTGTTAAAGATCCCTGTGTGGCCCAATCTTTAACAAGATCCACGACCCTGAAACTAAACCGTGACAAAACATTAGTCTCTGTTCTGAGTTGCCTTCAACGCAAATCGCTGGAAGCCAATGCCATCTTCCTGACACAATTGAATGAGCTTCTGAACCATGCCCGAAGGCACTCCCGCATCAGCTCGAATTTCAACTGTGACATCTTTTAGATCAGTTCCAATCGTCTTATAGAACTGAGCCTCTGATCGCAGCTTCAAGCCGCTTTCTTCAACGGTGAATCGCTCGCCGCTGAAAAAGATGTACGGATTCGGATCAATCTTTTCGCCCAGCTTATTCTTTTCGTAGCCGAAGTTCAGCGTCAAAGAATTCTCTCGCTTTACTTCCGGCGGTTTTGCCAGTTGATCGCGAGGAAGTGTGACACGTTCGTCGGCCTGTTGTTGCTCAAAGTTTGTGATCACCATAAAGAAGGCAATCAGCTGAAACACGATGTCAATCATCGGCGTCATATCGACATCGGGTGGCCCGCTTCCGGAAGACTTAATTTTCATGAGCGTTTTACTCCGTTGAAAAGATCAGCAGCTTGTCGGCGGTGAATTCGTTGCCCCAAATTCACCGCCGAAACAAACGTGTCGATGCGACAGGACTAAGCAGACGATTTACCACCGGAACCAGTGAAGACCACTTGGGATTATGTTCCGGCAGGCTTTGTGCCACCCTTGCCAACGGCCGCAAAACGGCTCATCAAACCTTCGCTGACCATGCCGATTTCCAGCACCAGTCGCTGAATTCGGTTCTTCAGAATGCTATAGAACACCATGGCGGGAATTGCGATTCCCAGACCAATCAACGTGGTAAACAGAGCAGTGGAAATACCTTCCGCCAGTTCGCTGGGTTTCGGAGAAACAGCTGAGGATGCAATCTTGTCGAACGACGCGATCATACCCTGAACCGTTCCCATCAGCCCCAGCATCGGTGCGACGCTGCCGATGAGAGCCAGATAGCTGAGTCGATGTTCCAGAGCCATGTTTTCATCTTCGCCAGCTTCCTGCATGCCTTCCACGGCTTCCGGATAGCCTCGGCTAAGTCGTCCCATGCCAGCCGCCAGAACTCGAGCAACAAACGAATCGTCGTTGCGAGCGATTTCGTAGGCTCCCTGAAAATCCTTACCGTTCAGCTTTTGTTCGAACTCTTCCACAAAGTCGTTCGGCAGCAGCACGTCACGGCGAACCTGCAGCAGGTTCATCATAATTAACGCCACCATCACAAATGACAATGCGGCGAATACCAGCATCCAGAACCAGCCCAGAGCATCGATCATCCATGTGAGAAAGTTGCGGCTTTTTACGGGGGCATCAGCGGCGCCGCCGGCGGCGGCATCGGCTGCAGGTGCATCAGCGACAGCACCTTCGTCCTGTGCCTGAGCTACCGAAGTCGTACCAGCCAGTGGAAAGGTGGCAAGGGCGATTGTGATAGACAACAGCAACACACCCCAACTGCGGAGGGATCGGTGCCTTGCGACTTTTTCTGAAAGGCTAAGCATATTTATAACTTTCTCCGAATAACTAAGTTTTTCGCCGTTGAAGCCCGCTGGATATGCAACTGAAGACTGGACGGAATGTAGCCGCTTAAGTTCGCCGCGTCATCCAATTTACCCGGTCTACCGTCAACTGCAGGCACATTTTTCTATGTATGGTGGGGTTTCCGGACGACTAAATCTGGCTTGCCCGGCATGTACGCGACATTTGGAAAAGTCGAACAGCCAACAAATGCGTGTTCGACAACCTTTTCAGTGCCGAATTAACCGCCGCTGGGCAGCTTGGCCCATGGGCTGTTGGGGTAACGTTCTGTAAGTCGAGTTTGTGCTTCAACCGCTCGATCTTCATGTCCGCCTGGCCCCCATAACTGCGCTAACCGAGACAATGCTTCCGCGTGTTGAGCTGGTTCGCCGGGATACAGCACATCGACATGTAGATACGCCATTAAAGCGTCTTTCATCTGGTTCTTTTGACGGAAGCAATCACCTTTGCGGACCCATGCTTCGGCCAGAGTTTCTGTTTCGCTTTCTGAAGCCTGAGCGATCACGTCATTCAGCGTTTTGATGGCTTCATCCAGCTGGCCTTGTTGTTTCTGGCAAAGAGCCTTCCCCAGCATAGCTTCGTAAAGAGCCGCCTTAGCCAGAGGGTCGCCTGTTGTTTTGTCGGCCACATCTTTGAAGGCCGTTAAAGCTGCTGCGGGATCACCGCTGGCCAATAAAAGTCGTCCCAGCTGAACGCCCGCTTCCAGTTGAAACCCTTTCACAGGCGAATTCTGCACTTCTGTCAGCAAAGTTCTGGCTTCGTCTGTCTGGTTGCTTGCGGCCTGAATCGATGCCTGCAGCAACGTGGCTTCAAGGTAGCGAAAGTTCTTTCTGTTGGCCGTCCGAAATTTGTTGAGTTCATCAATAGCGGCTGGCACCTTGGCGGCGTCTGTCAGAGCCTGCTTGCCCATAATTCTGGCGATGATAAAGGCCAGGTCTGTCTTTGCCGGTGCGCTGGAGCCGTCAAAGTTTTTCTGAATGTCCAGCATTTTGGTCAACGCAGAATCCAATGCACCGCTGCGTTCTGTGCTGCGTGCCGGGTTTAGAGCACTTGGTTCGCCGTCGAACTGAACAGACTTCAGGTCGGCAACAGATACGGTTTCTTCCTGGCCGTTGGTTCTTTTCAGGACAATTTGCTCATTGTCCATTTTCGTAATTTCGCCTCGTAGAGCGATGTTGTCGCTGCGACGCGTCACAATATCAACGGCCTGACTGCTGGATGGCATCGCAAACGTCAACAGCGTTGCCGCAACGGCTGACTGTAGAGTTCGTTGAAAGAATATGTTCATCTTAACTGATCCTGCGTTTCAGATTCTGTTAACTGCTGGTCTGTTACCGCTTACCGAACACGACTTGCTTGTCATATCCTATGGATGACAACAAGTTATTCTGCTGGTGGTTGTGGTGGACGCTTTTTGACGATCTTCTTTTTAACTGGCTGGCCCTGTACTGTCCCATCAGCTGGCGGAGCTTCTGCCGACGGAGAACGCTTGACGACCTTCCGTGGTTGAGCAGACGGATCGCCTGCTGCAGCGGCCGCAGCTGCTTGAGCCTTCAACTTGGCCGCTTTCGCAGCTCGGTATCTGGCGGCTTCTTCTGGTGTCAGCAGCCGCTTCTTCTTGACAGGAGCTGCCGCCGGATCAGCCGAAGCACCACCTGCTGGTGGAGCTGCGGCTGTTGGTTTGTCTGAAGTTGCTGGTCTGGTTGCCGCTGGTCTGGCTGCCGTTGGTGCGGCTGCCGTTGGTGCGGCTGAGCCTGCGGCTGGAGAGCCGGGTTTTGGCGAAGCCGTTTTCTTTCGAACCGGAGCAGTTGCAAGGGCTGCTGCTGGTTTGGCGGGAGCCGTCGCCGTTATTCCGGAGAAGTCCGGCATCCCATCTGCGCCTGTGCCACTGCTGGAAGCTTCAAATCCACCAGCTCCGGCGGGCGGGGTGAATGATCCGCCCGCTGGGGCATAGGCCGTGCGAACTCGCTTGGCAGGTTTGCTCATTATCTTATAAAAGGCAAACCCTCCTCCCGCGGCCAAAGCGACGGCCAGCGATATCAGCAGAGTGTTGGAACCTTCTGGTTCAGTGGGTACCGCCGTTGTCGCTGTTTCTTCTGGCTTGGTTTCCTGTTCTTCAGGTTGAGCCACCAATTCTTCAGGCGGAATTTCCAGCTTCTCCGGACGCTGCAACGCGATGGGGCTTTTGCCCTGTTGAGCCTGAATGTCCTGATACAGTTGATCAAACCTCGAAAACCAGACGTCGTCCAAATCCGGGTATACCTGAACGAAGACGGTGACTTCGCCCATGGCTTTTTCCAGCTGTCCTGCGGCTTCAGCGGCCCCCGTTTTGGCGTATCGCAGACGGCTGTTGGTGAGTTCGTAACGAGCTTCCAGAAACGTGTCTTTCAGGTCGGCCCATTCGGGCGATGTTTGTCGCATCGCCAGCCGTCGAGTGATTCCGGACCAGCCCCAGATTGACTTTTTGCCATTGGCGTCTTCCAGTCCATCGATGGATGTCAGCAACTGAGCTGGCACTCCGTTCGGATCGGCTCCCCAATCGGCCAGTACGTGAGCCGCTTCTGCCTGTACGTCCAGTGAAGCTTCGTTTTCGGCAAGAATTGATTGAGCCAATGAGATCGCTTCTTCGTAAGCCCCTTGAGCTCGCTTGCATCGCACAAGTCTTAGCTTGATGGCTACGGCACGCCCGCCATCTGCCAGGTTATTGTCCAGCATTTCCTGATAAGCGTCGGTGGCACGGCCGTAGTATGTCGCGGCAGCGGCTACGTCTTCTTTGACACCCTGGCCCAGGCCGAAATAAGTTTCACCGATCCACAGCAGCGAGTTGTAGTCTGTCTTGTTTCGTTGAGCGTAAACTTTCTCCAGAAACTGTTCGAACGACGTGCGAACCTGAGCCAGCCGCTCTGTATCGCCAGCCGATTTCAGCCGTTCCAGTTCGTCCTGAAGTTCTTTGCCAAGTTGCGTGTAAACTGCGGTGATGTCCTGTCCGCCGATGCCTTCCAGCTTGCCCATGGCAACCAAAGCCTGATCGATGTTTTGAGTTCCTACGTAGGCTCGCAACAATGCTCGATAGGTCTGGCCTGCAAATGGAGCACTCAAAATACCGGACTCCGGTCGAGCTTCTCCTTCTGGAACTTCAATCGCCGCCAGCACCGAATTTTCGCCGTTGGCGGTGAGCCTTTGGATGGTTTGGTCGAACTGTCCGTCCTGATTCAGAATTGTGACCAGTGAAACTTCGGCGGCCGTCATTTCGTCGGTTGGCGCTGCTTCTCCAATTTTTTCGCGAGCTGCTTTCAGGCCGGCGGTCAGCAGGTCTTTGGCCTTGTCTTTGAACTCAGCAACTTTAGCGGCGGTTTCAACGGATGTGTCGTTGGTGGCCACCATTTTGCTGACAGCGTTGGCATGAGCGGCCCAATAAGATTGCCCTGCGCTGATTTGAGCCGACGGGAATTCGGAATAGTCTTTGGGTACGCTTAAGTAAACTTCAGCCGCTTGTTCTGGTTCGTCAAGGTCTCGATAAACCTGCCCCAGCCTCATGCGAGCTTCGTTACCTTTGGCTGATTGCGGATACTCCGACACAATCTGTTCGCAAATGCCTTTCACCAAATCAAGTTCAAACGTTTTATCACCGTCTGGTGCATCGATATAAGCCTGCACGGCAGAAGCGATGGCAATTTCTGTGGCGTCGAGTGCAATATCAGGATTGTTAACTTTGTCGTGCGTCATGCAATAGCGTGCCAGAATGAACGCGTCGAAGCTTTTCCGTTGTCGCATAAATACATACGACAACAGGTAACGCGCCTGAGCGACAGCAGCAGGTGTTGTGTTTTCATCTCGCAGGCTCAACGCCAATTCAAACAAGCGACCGATTTCGTTGTAGTGAACGTTAAGAGCCTGTTGAGCTTTTTGACGTTCGTCCGGCGTCTTCGCTTTGCCTTTGGCTTCGTCCAGATCTTTAATCTGGCTGACCATGCCTTTGGCTCGTTCAAACGCGGTGTCAAAGTCGCGAGGTTCAGCGTCTTTTTCGCCCAGTTCGGCATTGATGCGTCGGCTTAATGCCAATGCGGATTCTTTGTAGGGCCCGGTAAAGCGACCGACCTGCTTGGCGTCTGCCAGGGCCTGTCGCAAAATGGCGTTCTTTTGAACGGCTTCCAATGTGCGATCTTTCGCCAGCTTTTCTTCGGCGATGGCTTTTTCCCACAGAATTCCGAGGCCCGTTTCGCTGTACTGTTGGCTGCGATTATCCTTGTTCGCCAGCCATGTGCCGGCTTCCTGAATCACCAGCTGATAGTCGGCTCGTTCTTCGGTGTTAAGGCAGATCAAGCGGTACTGCAACGCGATCGATGCCAATTGACGAACGGTTGGGTTTGTGGTGTCGTAGCCCAGCATCTCGTTGTAAATACCGAGAGCTCGGTTAATGTCGTTCTGTTCCTGAAAACACTTTCCCATCATCAAACGCGACTGCAGGCCGATCGGGCTTTTGCGATAGGCCTGATGAATGGCTTCAAATTCTTTGGATGCCTGAATCAGAGTTTCATTGCGTTCTTTTGTGCCCATATCGAAGGTTTGACCGCGTTCGTAAGTGCAACGAACAAGGTTATAGTGAGCTCGCAGATACTTCACCTGAGCTTCAAAACGTATCCGATAACCTTCCGGATCTTCCTTCTCATCAATGAACTTCGGGAACGTCTTGTATTGAGCGTCATACTGATCGAAGGCGGCCTGATAAATTTTCTTTGCGGTGTCGATGATTGTTCGAGCCTGATCCTGCAGCTGCTTTTTCTTATCAGCATTGCCCGGGGCTTCGGCGTCCCAAATTAGTGACCGGGCTCGGTCAAACAGCAACTGACCCAGTTCTGCATTTGCAAAGGCCGCCCGCGGATTGTCCGCATGTTCCGCCGCGAATTTTTTGAGATATTCTTCGGCCTTGCTTAACGCCTGATCACGATCTTCAGGAACACGAGAGGCGACTCCCAGGGCTCGGTAGGTCATTCCGAGTTCCAGGTCAATCAGGTCCGCAAACGCTTTCGGCACGCCCTGACGTTTGGAAAGGTCGTCCAGATAGGTGAGCGCCGTGTCGTAATAGCCGCGTTCTCTCAGCCCGCTGATGAATTGCTCAAACGGCTCATCAGCTCTGGCGGTGCTGCCTGCGCTGGAAACAACCAACAACAACCAGGCGATTGCCAGTTTTCCAGACAAATGAAACGACGTCGTGGGTCTGAAGAATTGCATATCTTTGACCAGATGAACCTTTGCCGCAAATCTGCAGCACAAGACGGGACGAGTTCCGAAATCGAAACGAACGACAGGATTTCTTAGCAACTTGCGAAACTACGTGTCGCAGAAATACACTTTTCGCGTCTCGAAAAGGATTCTGAAACAAGAAGAAACACGGGGTTTACCGCGAAAACCTGCGTCACGAAGTGATCAGAATAGGAACTTTTAGCGAAAATCGCAAAGAACACCGCTCGCATAACAACTTTCTGATTCTTTCACCTCAGCTTGCAACGCTTTGGAAGTGTTGAAACGGCATTACGGGTAGTATTTTATGGGCCAGACCGTTTGTAACTGCGGCGACGACTTAAACAGTCTTGCAACGGAGTTTCCGACTGCCGATCGCCCGGCGAACGGAAACCGCTGGAACCAAACTTCATTCTATGGATAACGCGTTGGCAGCGAGTCATCCGAAAGTTTCTGACATGAAAACCCAAACGTCGCGTTTGCTATCACGAAAAAAACAAAGCTGTTGGCTATCGGCTTTGTTCGCCGTGGCAGCGACTAGTTGTCTTGTGGCAACGCTGGCCACCAGCGAACTATTCGCAGACGAATCCAGTTTTGGTTCGTCAGCAACCGAACGCACGGTGATGGTCATCATGGCTTCCGATGGTCCCGTTTTGGCGGAAATGAAGATTTCTGTCGATGCTCAGCCCTATCGAACATGGGTGACCGGATTTCTTGCCAGGCGAGTCGACCTGGACGGCGACGGACAATTAGCAGAAACGGAAATTGCGTTAATCCCCGAACGCCTGTTGCAGCAGACTCCCGCAAAAAACGCCAGGTCAGCGTTACGGAAGTCTGCCCAATCAAAGTCCGTCGAAAGCGTTGCCACCGAAGTTTTTAATGAATGGTTCGCGTCGCAGCTAAGTCGCAGCTTCAATCTTATTGCCGGTTCTGTGCAGGCGTCGGAAGCCGTGCGGCTGGCTTCGCTAATTGACGCCAACGGCGACGGCAAAGTTTCGCGAGAAGAAGTGGTCAACGGAAGCTACTCCATGCGTTTCCGAGATCTCGACGACGACCAAACCTTCAGCGCCACAGAGCTCATGCCGTTTCGAGACCCTCGCAACCAGCAGGCTGCCGTTGTGCCGGATGTTGCCAACCTTCCGTTTGTGCAACTGGGCGATCAGGCGTCAATCGATCGAACGGCCGCTCAGATAATTGGCCGGTATGGCAGCGAAGAAAATCTTAAAACGGCAACTCTACGATTGCCGCCGGAACAGCTGGCCAGCTTCGATATGGACGGCGATCAGTCCTTCAACCAGCAGGAGCTCAGCAGCTTTCTGAAACAACCGCCCGTGCATTTGGTGATGGACATTCGACTTGCAGATGCCGCCAATGCCAGCGACGTTGCGTTCGATGTTACGGATGCCGCAACTTCGTTTTGCCGGTTCGAACCGCTGCGTCGTGGGCGAGCCAAACTGGTGGTCGATGATATGCCCATCGAAATTCGATCACGCGGTGGCAGCAAAAGTTCACGCGGGTTTATGGTGAACTTTCTGCTGCAACGAATGTCGTCGTACGATGCTGATAAAAATGGTTACCTGTCGGAAGATGAGTTTCCTGAAATGCAGCAGCAGATGGCGCAGATTCAGGTCAACGGCAGCTTTGCAGAAGTAGACATCAACGGCGACAAAATGCTGTTTCGAGACGAAATTAAGACCTACATCGAACGAGATGCCATTGCGACTCAAAGTCAGATTGAAGTCAGCGTTAAACAGGACGGAAAGACTTTGTTTAAGCTGATTGACCAAAACAGCGATCGGCGACTTTCTGAACGAGAACTGCAGGGTGGCTTCGATGTGCTGCTGGAATATGACATTGACAAGGATCAGTTTCTAACCGAAGCAGAACTGGGCACTGCGTACACTCTGAATATCGGATTGGGCCAGGCAGCATCTTTGAGACTGGACAACATGACGTCGATAGGAATGGCCAACCGCACTGCCGATGCGATCCTGCCGGGAGTGTCCGGGATGGATGGCCCTGAATGGTTTCGCCGTATGGATCGTAATCAGGATCGAGACGTTTCGTTTCGCGAATTTCTGGGGACTCGCGAATTGTTCAGCGAATTGGATTTGAACAAAGATAACCTGCTGAGTGCTGACGAAGCCGAAAAGCTGGATCAGGAAGCATCTGAGTAAACCAGATGATGGAGCTTTTGGAATCCGCCTGATTCACATTATTCACAGTCGCGGAGCGACAGCATGCGATAGCCTCGGACTTCAGTTCGAGCTCGTCAGCTGGCTGCAACGAAAGTCGCGGATTGACGATATGTGAATTTTCCACAGGTCGATGTTCAGCGGCTTGTTTTCTGCGTAATCGCGGCAAACGTCGGGTTGAAACCCGACGCGATCATATGCTGTCGATCAACGGCTCACCTCTTGGTTATCGTTTTCTGCGACCGGCGATCAGGCCGACGATTGTGACGAAGCTGCATAGCATGGCAAATACATCGCCGAATTTTGAATAGAAGGTCACTCGACCATCCAGCGGGACCTGTCCGCACATCACAGCTGAACACTGTCGATGACGAAGGCCGGTTGTTTTGTCGTACATGGAATCAACAGCCGTGAAGTCCGCGACGACGCCCGCCGTGGTTTCTTCCATAATGAAGAAGTGTTCGGGCTGGCGGATTCGTCCACTGGAATCAATAAACGCCGAAATGCCAGCATTGACGGCTCGCACCATCGGTCGGCGATTTTCGATACAGCGGAACGTGGCGGTAATCAGGTGTTGATCCAGTTCGCTGGAACCTCGAAACCAGCCATCGTTCGTCATGTTCACTAAAACATCGGGCGTCTTGCCGGATTCATCCGGGGTGCTGGCCGCGTGTCGCACAAGCTGTGGCACCGTGTCTTCAAAGCAGATAATCGGGCTGTAGCGAACTCCGCCGTATTCGAAGCTGGCCGAACGTGTTCCGGCGTCGATTCCAAAACCATCACCAAACGGAGTTACCTTTGCCAGCCACGGCAGAACACTTCTTAGCGGAATGTATTCGCCAAACATCACTCGATGAATTTTGTCATAACGTCCGACATATCCAAGGTCCGGTCTGATGAATGCGGCGGAGTTGAATTTTTCGTGACCGTTCTTCCGGGCGACTTCCGTAATCATTCCGATCAAAAGGGCGGCTCCTGCTTCCTGACTGCGATTGATCAATAGTTCTCGAGCGTATTCACGGTGCCAGCGTTCGATTTCTTCCTTTGCGAATTCGCTGTTGGACCCCGCGCCGGGTAAAGTGACCAGGTTGACCAGATCTTCGTCGGTGACACCTTCGCCGATAATTAAATCCGGAACGGGAAACATTGTTTCCGGCCAGATAATCAGGTCGGGCCGTAACCCGGCAGCTCGGCGAGTCAGGATGTCGTGTTCGCGAACCATGCGCAGCCACATATCCGGATCGTGCTTCAATTCGGGAGTGAAATTTCCCTGAGCTACGGCAATCACCGGACCTTCGCCGATGGTGTCCACTGGCTGCATTCTCATCGAACCATACAACACGCTTAGCAGCACCATGCCAGGACATGTGGCTGTGCCAGCCATCTTGCTGAATCCGGTTGGTGATGAAACTTCGTCCGTCGATGACGCCAGACCAATTTTTACAAGAAGACGTTTGGGCAGCACGTCGGCAATGATTCCGCTGGACATGGCGATCAAAAACGAAACGCCGTACGCTCCGGTAATGTCTGCAATTTGGACCAGCGATGTCCATTGATATTGCGAATGAGCCAGATAGTACCAGGAAAACCCTGTCAGCAGGTAAGCTCGAAGAAAATCCAGTGCCGTCCACACCAACGGAACCGCCAGCCATACCGGGCCACCCGCTTTCACCATGCGGCGAGACAAAAAGACGAATGCTGGAAAATAGAACGACAGATAAAACGACAACGCGGCAAGTGCTCCATACATCGTCGGGTGCCCCAATCGCATCCATTGCAGCGTGACAACGGCCCACAGAAAACCGCAGAAAGCCAGAGCTCGGTGTGTGCGACGAGGAAGCTTTTCAACTCGCACCAACAGGCACAGCGGAACGATGGCAACCCAGGCGATTGGAGCCAGTTCAACCGGTGTGAAACTTAGCCACAGCATCACAGCCGACAGTAGTCCCATGCCGAGCACCGGGCGCAGGCTGCCGGAAGATACTTCGGCCATCCGACCGGATTCGATGATCTTCGAAATCTCCGGTCGCAAATTCGGCCGTTGTGGTGTGGCGTCAGAATCGGGTTGAACTTCTGCACTGGACAAGGTGTGTTCCTTTTGACATCTTCGACAGGTGGTTCCTTTGGCGAAGCAAGATATCAGATGCCAGAAATTTCCGGCACCCATAATTTACGGGCCTGAAGTCGGCGGCGGAAAGTTGCGGGGGCAGATCTGCTGAGGAACGGTTCCGACAGGCAGCCCGACTTGTGAATACTGCAGTTTGCTGACATTGGCATAACACAGTGGGTGGCAGCCTAATTCGGTATCCACGTGACTTTGCACTTTGCAGCGTAAGACTGCTTAACGGCGTTAAGCTATGCCCTTGCCGCGCAGCGACAACCGAGCGACTCGGCGGTTAAAACGCCCCACGTCTTTCCGCAATCTACGCCACCGGGGCAAGGGCGAGCCCTTGTGGGGGAAAATCGGCGGAAGACGGTGTACAATGGTGGAAAACCGGACTCTGAATTGTGATTCTTCTGCTTCATGTGGCTGCCTGGGTGGCCATAATCAAGATTTCTGCAACCGCCTAACAGATTTGTGACAACGCCTGATGACGGAGAAAACGGCGAATGTTCAGGTTCATTCGAAAATTGAAGGACCGATTGAGCAGCATTCAATGTTGCATCGGTCGCTGCTTTTTGCGGAATTGTCGAGTATTTCGTACTACGACGAACCGATCGCGAAAGGGCTGGCGGAAGTTGTCGGCTTTGAGGGCTGCCGCTTTTTCGATCGCGACGGTGCTCAAGCCTTCATGTTCTGGAACGATCACGACTGCGTGGTGGCATGTCGCGGCACTGAACCTAACGAATGGAACGACATTCGAGCAGACGTGAATGCCGTGGCCGTTTTAACGGAAACCTTTGGGCGAGTTCACAAGGGCTTTATGCAGGAAGTTGACGACCTGTGGCCGATGCTGGAAGACGCGTTGGTTGAAAACAGGAAGACGCTGTGGTTTGCCGGACATTCTTTGGGAGGAGCTATGGCCACCATTTGCGCGGGCCGTTGTTATCTTTCTGAGATTGAATCGATGCCGAAAGCGTTGTACACGTATGGCAGCCCCAGAGTCGGCGACAAACGCTTTGTGAACTTTGTGGAACTTGATCATTCTCGGTGGGTGAACAATAACGATATCGTGACTCGAGTCCCTCCCGCATGGATGGGCTATCGGCATGCGGGAAAAGAGCTGTATCTGGATCGCAACGGCGACATTAAAGATGTTAACGGCTGGACACGAACGTACGACGGCCTGAAGGGTTTTTTGCTGGGGCTGCTGAAATTCAAAATCGACCATTTCTCCGATCATTCCATTGATCGGTATGTGGAATACATCAAGAAGGCCGTTCCTGAACAAGCAGAAGAAACCACGACAACAGTTGACCTTCCTGCGTCTTCGCCGGAAGTTGTCGCAGCCCAGGCAGTGGCCGCTAACTTAGAGGCCGCTCACTTAGAGAACGTGATGGCGGAAGCGGATCAGGTGAAGCCTGAATAAAACGCGATCGCATCAGATTTAATTTTCGTTCCATTCAAAGAGGCAGTCTTATGCTGGATCTTGCCGAATCGCATCAGTTTGTTTCAACATTGTTCAGCGACGACCCGGCAATTGCAGAACCGCTGTCGGCGGAGCAATTGGAACTGTACGAACAGCAGGGTTTTCTTGTGGGGCCTCGATTGCTGAACAATGTTCAGATCGACGCCCTGAAAAGCGAACTGGCGGAACTTACGAACCCACAGCACGAAGGACGTGATTTGTGGTATGAGTACCATTCCAACGAATCCACGGATGCCAGCACGGTGCTGTTTCACGCTTTGGGATCGTGGCGACTGCGTCCTGCGTTTCACGACGTGCTGTGGAATGCCGCGTTCACTGTTCCTGCCAGTCAGTTGCTGGGCGGAAGCGTTCGGTTTTGGCACGATCAACTGTTTTGTAAACCCGCGTTGCACGGTGGAGTTGTTGCGTGGCACCAGGATTATTCATACTGGACCAGAACAGCTCCCATGGCTCATCTGACTTGCTGGATCGGCCTGGATGATGCCACTGTCGATAACGGTTGTGTGCATTACATTCCCGGCAGTCACAAGTGGAATCTGCTGCCGATTACCGGACTGGCAGGTGACATGGCTGGCATCAAAAGCGTGTTGAATTCTGATCAGTGGGAGTTGTTTAATAATCCCGTCGCTGTGGGGCTGAAAGCGGGAGAATGCGTGTTCCATCATCCCCTGACGGTTCACGGTTCATTCGCCAACCGCACGCCTCAACCACGAAGAGCATTAGTGTTGAATGTCGTTAAAGATGGTGTGTGCAGTTGCAGTGATGAGCCGCTGTTGGGGGGCACGGATATTATTCCTGCCGGCCAGCCTCTTGATGGTAAGTTCTATCCGCTGCTCCGTTCTGTGCTGTAGTCGAAGTAGGGTAGGCATCGCCCACCAATTCATTTGTGTGGTTGTGTCTGGTGGGCGGTGCCCACACTACGGTTCTGTGCTGTAGTTCGACCAAAGTTACTATGCGCAAAATATCGCAGCCCGCTTCATCCGGACAACGCAAAAAGCCCGCGTTCTGGAGGAAACGCGGGCTCTTGGGGTTTTGCAACCACTCAACTTCAATCAACAATGCAGACTGTGGCGGGGCTGCTTGTTGCTGTCCGGATTACTGGATGCTGCGAGCTTCTGGTGGCAGTGGAACCAGATCGCTGTTTTCATCAATTCCGGCTTCGATGTTGGCTTCAATCGCCTGGTCGATTGCATTGTTGGAATGAGACAATCGAGTTGTACGACCGTTCAGGATGACTCGAGCAGCTTCGCGAACTTCGGTCTGGCTAAGGCGTCGCAGGTTGCTAAGTTCCGTTAGAGGAGCCATGACTTGTGCAACTCGACCAACCGTGGTTTCCATCATGGCCAGTTCTACAAGCGTTCGTCGAAGTCCTGCCAGCGAGTGTACATGGGTTGATACTTCGCTTTGGAAGTCGTCCAGAATTTCCAGGTTCTGAATGGCCGATGCAACTCGTTCACCCTGATTTCCAAGTTCTGCCTGCAGTCGCAGCATTTCGGAAAGGTTCTTTCCGGCGATATCCAGTTTCAGGCCGGGACCGGACAACGCTTCGTGCATGGCAACCAGTGTGCGAGCGTTGTTGTCTGCTGTTTCGATACCTTCGTTGGCGTTCAGGATCTGGTCTTTCAGTGCGGCCAGTTTGGTGCTGGTTTCGCTGGCCTTGTCAAAGCTGGCAACGGCGTTGTTGAAGGAATCAGCAGATGCAATCATGCGATTTTGCAGGCCGATAAAGTCATCAAACCGTGCGGCAGCGACCTGCAGATTTTCGTTGCTGTCGACAAGTCGTTGAGTCAGGTCAGACATGTGAGCAATGCTCTCACTGGCTTTTTCATAGCCATTGGAAGCCGCGATGACTCGCTTTTGCAGTGCGACCATACCATTCAGGCTGTTGTCGGCCACTTCTGTCTGGCTGCCACCGCTTAGAACTTCGTCACGCAATGCTTCCAGTCGTTCAATCTGAACAGACGCAATGTCTGTCTGCTGTCGCGACGAGATGACTCGTTTCTGTACAGATGCCAGTCGGTCCAGTTGAGCCAACGCGACGGTTGCTGACTTGGCTTCGCTTTCGAGTGACTCGCGAAGTGCTGCAACATCGTCGATAGCGGCTTTCATTTCAGCCAGCTTGGCAGACTGTGCTTCCAGGCCAGACAGCAGGCTGTTGGTTTCCATGACGCCATCGTTGGTGCCAACCAATGTTTTGAGTTGGTCGTCGGAATGGTCAAGGCGAGTCTGAATGCCGTCAAGCCTTCCTTTAAGAGGACCAACCATCATCAGTTGCATTCCGAAGAAGACAACGGCCAGCGACATCAACATGGAGATCCACATGAAGTTGCGAAAGCTTTTGTTTTGGTTGTTGGAATTATTACGGCGTATTGTTGTTGTGCTCACTTGTGTTCCTCCAGTAGCGTGAATAAGTCGATTGGAACGGCTGCCCCGTCAAATCGTTTATTTGTTGTTGAGATCGAAAAAGTCTTCGTGCTCGCCCATGCTTGTGTAACTTACCTGAAAGTTATCGCCATTCAGGATGCTGCAGTTTTCGCCATCGGAACTGTTCCGGCAGTTATTGCTGCTAGAAAGTTCCGGGCTTCCCTACGAGCGGTTCCGCCGTCAATGGCGACAGCACGGTCGCTGCCGAACCATGCTTGGCAAAATTGTGTGAAGATTGGCAACTGAGCCTCAAGATCGCCGCCGGAAATGATTTGGAATGGCTCTCGTTACGGGCTGTCGCGCGTGAATTTTGCACAACTGTCGACGAATTCCGTCGTCAGGGAACTCACGTGTTTTCCGGATTGGCCAATTTTGAGCGATCGCCATCATTGGGCAATTGCCGGCCGTTTTACTAACATCCGCCGTCTGGCGGGTTTTGTCGTCGCAACGTGATTTTCGTTGTTGCCGACGCTACGCGGTCGGATTTTGAGTGTTTGATCGATTTTTCCACGGTAGGCGTGGTGAGAGCGAAACAATGGGCTTCATTTTTTGAGCTCAGGCCAGCCCTGGCTATTCGTGACGTCCCGGAAGCAGTGTCCCCAAGTACCATTAAGCCGCAGTGCCAGATCCATAAGCAGACCGTTTTCGGTGGGCAGCTTTTAACAGTATCGAGCAATAACGCAGGAACAGAAATAGAAAGCGGCGAATGGAAGCCATAGCGGCCCTGCTGGCACTGACTCTGATGGAGATCGTGCTGGGTATTGACAATATTATCTTCATCACAATTCTTACCGACCGCTTGCCGGAAGATGAGCAACCACTTGCGCGCCGACTTGGGTTGCTGCTGGCCATGGGAAGTCGGATCGCGCTGCTGTTTCTGATCAGCTATATCATTCAGCTGAAGGAGCCTTTGTTTTTGCTGACAAGTATAGGCTTTCCTGAGTCGTTGTTGACGAAAATGGCAGGCGAGAATTTTTTGACAGTGAACGGCGTTTCCGGGAGAGACCTGACATTACTATTGGGCGGTCTGTTTTTGATTCGTCACAGCGTGAAAGAAATTCACGAGCAATTCGACGGCCATGCTGATGATGCGACTCAGCATGCCACAGCGAAAACGTTTGCCTCTGTGTTAATCAACATCACAATTATGGACGTGGTGTTTTCTTTGGACTCCGTCATCACTGCTGTCGGTATGACGGAAGAACGCTGGATTATGGTTCTTGCCGTGGTGTTGTCGGTGGGCGTGATGATGATTTTTGCGGGACGCATCAGTCGATTTGTGAAGACGCATCCAACAATCAAGATGCTGGCACTTAGCTTTCTGATTTTAATTGGAGTCATGCTGGTGGCTGAATCTTCCGGCACGCACGTCAACAAAGGCTACATCTATTTTGCGATGGCGTTTTCTTTAATTGTGGAAGCTCTGAACATACGCGTCCGCACTTCGACGCCCAATCCAGCGTTAAGCACGGCGGGCTCAAGCGAGCCACCATCCGGTGCCAGACTGCATGAACCGGACGATGACGTATGACGGAAATGCCCACAATATCGGTCACGGAACTGGTGACCGCATTCAAGGAAGTCATTGAAAATACGCTGCCACCGGTTTGCGTGCAGGCGGAAGTTTCCAACTGCAAACGTTCGGCTGCCGGGCACTACTATCTGACGTTGAAAGACGAAACGTCAGAAATTGGTGCGGTGGTATGGAAAGGCACCGCGTCGCGGCTGAAGTTTCAGCTGAAGGACGGCCTGAAAGTGCTGGCAACAGGAGCACTGCAGGTTTACGTTGCTCGCGGCACGTGTCAGTTTGTGATAAACCATTTGCAGCCCGATGGCGTGGGTGAACTGGAACTTGCTTTCCGGCAACTGCGTCAGAAGCTTGAAGCGGAAGGTCTGTTCGACGCAGATCGTAAGCGACCGCTGCCACGGATTCCTCGACAGGTCGCGTTGATTACCAGTCCCACTTCAGCTGCTGTGAAAGACATGATTCAAGTGATGACCAGACGCTGGCCGTCAGTGAAAATTGTCATTTTGCCGGTTCCCGTTCAGGGCGAAGGTGCGGCAATTCGTATTGCCAAAGCGTTGCGTTTTGTGGGCAACATGCCAGGCGTGGATGTCGTGATTACCGGTCGTGGCGGTGGCAGCCTGGAAGACTTGTGGGCCTTCAACGAAGAAGTTGTTGCGCGAGCCATCGCGGATTGCCCGATTCCGGTGGTGAGTGCGGTGGGCCACGAAATCGACGTTTCGATTGCGGACCTTGTGGCGGATCGTCGAGCACTGACGCCCAGTGAAGCTGGTGAACTGGTTGTTCCGTCCGTTGACGAATTTCGTCAATATCTGCAAAACACGGCCGCCAGAATGCAGCGAGTTCTTCGAGACCGAGTTGATCGGCTGCGACTGCAGCTGCAAGCCATTGAATCACGGAATGTTCTGCGACGTCCGATGTCGTTGGTGGACGAACGTCGCCAGAAATGCGACGAACTTTCTGAACGAGCCGAACGGGCCATTCGTCTGAAGGTTGAACGTTTGGGGCAGAAGATTGCCACAATTGCTGGCACCCTGGATGCCTTGAGTCCCCTGAAAGTGTTGTCACGTGGTTATTCGTTGACCATGATGGACGATGCATCAGTGATCAGCGCCGTAGACCAGGTTTCGCCGGGCATCGAAATTCAAACGCAGATTGCAGATGGCACAATCTGGAGCACCGTCACTGACGTGCAGGTTGCTGTCGCCAATCAGCCATCTGTTTGAAAACCAGCTGCCATTTTTGTCGCCGTTTCGTATACTCATTGTGGAAGTTTCGCATGTCGCAGTCGCGACCGCGGAAGCTGTTTCGTATCAAGCCGATCAACGCAGTGTGACCTAAAAATGATCAGCCCCAAACTCTACAAGAGCAGCCGCACATACGACTTCTTTATGAAGTTTCTGGGCTACGAAAGCGGTATCGATCGTTTCTTGACCGGTCTGAAACTTGACTGTGCCGATGACTGCCGCATTCTGGACGTTGGTTGTGGAACAGGCTTGCTGGGACTTCATTTTCTGGAACGCTATTCGCAATCCAGCCTGCAGGCGACGGACCTGGAGCCGAACTTTCTGCAGGCAACTCTGGACAACGCGACTCGCCGGAAAATCGCTCATGATCGCATTTCGGTAGGTGTTTCCAATGTTTCCAGCCCCACGCAGGTTACATCATTGGATGGCACTTTGAAGACTCTTTCGGCGGACAGCTTTGACTTGATTTGTATGGGAGCCGTCGTCGGCTACGCTGACGATACGGAACACAGCGTTCGCGAACTGCTTCATTTGGTGGCTCCTGGAGGCTATCTGATCAACATTGAAATGAATGAAAGCCCCACCGGAAAATTCGTTTCTCACCGATACCACTATCGGAATATTCCTTTGCAGCGAATGCAGCAGGTTGTCATCGATACCGGATGCGAAGTGTCAGTCAGCAAGCTGAAACTTAGTCACCTGCCCGCAAAATTCACTCGAACCGCCATCATCGCTCGCAAACCTGCTTAAACGACGTGATGATCTGGTTCCAGAAATTCTGGGCCCGGATATTCTGTTTTTGTCGCGGGCTTTAGCGGCTGACGTACTGCGAAAGTCTGCAGTTGTGCGTGGACTTCTCAGCCAAAACAACAGGCTGTAACTGAGTCACAGATCACAGAATCCACCGCTTTCAGTTAACAAACAGGGGTGTCAGCCGTTAAGCTGGAGATCCAATGCTGTACAAATTTCTAATTGATAACAGGTTCATCACTATCATGAAACGTTTCTGGTTTTCCGCTTTGCTTTTAGTCATTTCATTTTTGCCGTTGACTGTGGCAGAGGCTGCAAGGCCAAACGCTGCAAAGCCAAACATCGTCGTCATTATGGCGGACGACCTGGGCTATGGAGACATTTCCTGCTACGGCGCCACTTCGCTGAAGACTCCAAATATTGATCAGCTTGCAGCAGAAGGAATTCAGTTTACCAGCGGATATTGTTCTGCTTCGACGTGTACTCCCACTAGATATTCATTGCTGACCGGAACCTACGCTTTCCGAGGCGAACGGACGGGGATTGCTCCACCAAATGCCCCAGCGATTATCCAGCCGGGAACGGCGACGATCGCTTCCATTCTGCAGCAGGGTGGCTATGCAACGGGAGTTGTTGGGAAATGGCATCTTGGATTGGGTGGCCCTGATGGCCCGGATTGGAATGGCGATCTGAAGCCGGGCCCGCTGGAGATCGGTTTTGATTCGTGCTTTTTGTTGCCAACCACAAACGATCGAGTTCCCCAGGTTTATGTTCAGAATCATCGAGTGTTAAATCTTGACCCAACTGATCCATTGTGGGTGGGAACAAAGAAGCCATCGCCTGATCATCCAACTGGTGAGACGCATCGTGACACATTGAAGATGGATTGGTCGCACGGACACAATTCCACAATCCATAACGGAATCAGCCGTATTGGATTCTATACGGGCGGACATGCGGCTCGATTCCGCGACGAAGACCTGGCAGACAAGTGGGTGGAAAAGTCGAACGAGTTCATTGAAGAGAATCAGGACAAGCCGTTCTTTCTGTTCTTTTCGTCACACGATTTACACGTGCCAAGGATTCCCCACGAACGTTTTCAGGGAGCCACTTCACTGGGTTTCCGCGGTGATGCCATTGTGGAACTGGATTGGTGCGTGGGCGAAATTATGAAAACTCTGGATCGCCTGAAGCTGGCGGAAAACACGTTGGTCGTTTTCTGTTCTGATAACGGCCCGGTTCTGGACGACGGCTACAAAGACGGAGCGATTGAAAAAATTGGCAACCATCGCGCTGCGGGACCCTATTCCGGCGGAAAGTACAGCGTCTACGAAGGCGGCACGCGGACTCCGTTTATTACTCGCTGGAAAGGCCGCATTAAGCCAGCTGTCAGCGAAGAAATCGTGTGTACCATTGACCTTGCTGCCAGTTGTGCTGCGTTGACAGGCCAGTCACTTGCTGCCGATGCGTGTCTTGACAGCCTGGACGTGAAAGCCGCCCTGTTGGGGGAAGACGGTGCCAAAGGTCGCGATCACATCGTGCAACAGGATAACGGCAGCAGCGGAACTTATGGTTTGCGAGTCGGCAATTGGAAGCTGCAACGTTACGACCGCAAGTCTGCCAGAAATGTTGTGGTTGAAAAAGAGCTGACAAACAACAAGGTGCCAACCTATCAACTGTTCGATCTGTCAACGGATGCTGGTGAAAAGAAGAACGTCATCAACGGTCATCCTGAGGTTGCAAAACAGCTTCAGGATCAACTGGCAAAGATTATCAGCGAAGGCCGAACTCGCCCATAGGCTTCAAATGCTGGAACGGCGGAATAGCCGCCGCGAAATCGCGATGGTTGCTGCTGGATGGCACTGTAGGTGGAGTGGTTGTTTGACCCGACTCGCAGAGGAGGAAGCCGCCACTCAATCCATGCCCTCCTCCTCTACGAGTCGGGGCAAACGATTTCTTTTGGAATCAGGTCTACTTCTGCGTCACCGCTAAGATTCACTACCCTAATAAGGGCTTTGCCCTTGACGCCAGTGGCGTGGTTGGCTGGAAGACGTGGAACGCTGGAACCTCCGAGACGTTCCGTTGGCGCTACGAGCAACATGTGCGCACCGTGCGCACATGTTTTTAAGTAAGACGCTAAGATTCAGCAGTGAAGCAGCGTTAATGCCTGTCAGCCGGGAATTCCACGTAGCCGGAGTCGCCAGATTTCGGGATTCCATGCATTACTAAACAACCGCGTCTTCGTGTTCTGCTGGTTGTTGATTTCTTCTTGCTTCGCCAAGTTCGCCCAGTTGGCGGGCTCTTGCAAGGCTGGTGTCCAGTACCAGTCGCAGGTCGACTGACCATGAGCCGTTTTCCGGGACTACAAATTCCCAGTGCGGAACAACGGCCACGCTTTGGTGAACCAGTTCGAAGCCCGATTCAGACTGGCTGATGGTTTCGATCGGAAACGCCCACAACGTGGCGTTTTGTGAAATCTCCAGGCTCACATCCAGCCCCTGCCATTCATCGACCAGGCCGATTCGTTCTACATCATCCAGCTGTTGCAGGGAATCCAGAGTTCCCAGCTGAACACCTGTGGAGTCGTAGTAGTAACGGTCCGACGCTCCGCCCGGCATAGTGGCGAAGTTAAATTCCATGCCGAAGTGAATTGTGTCGCCAGCGGGTAAATCAAACAGTTGATACTGAATGACCAATTCGTTGGGACGAGCCTTTGAGATTGTGACCGACTTGCGAATTTCGACGTTTTGCTGACCAACGTCTCCGCGCCCTCGCATTTCGAGGGCGATTTCCGAATCACCTCGACGAATCGACGCTTCGTAGGTGGAACGGGCAAAATTTCCAACGATGCCGTTGCCTTTATGGAAGTCTTCAAAACTGAGGCCCGGTTGCATGAAGTGATCGACCAGGCTTTTACGTTCCCACTTGTCGTAGGCGATTTTTTTGTCCAGATCCGGCTGTTTGAATCGAACCAGATCGTGAATGCTGGATACGTTGTCGTGCAGTTGTTCGCCACGTGCGGCGGCATCACGCATGTTTTGGGCGTGAGCGAAAATCTTTTCGTGATAGGCTTCGTGTCGGCGATTCAGTGTTGCCAGCAGATTTGATTTGCAGGTACGGAGATCCAGTTCGTACATGTGGCCGCCAACGGCTGGCGAAAACATGGCCACCATACGATGGTTGCTAAGGCGTACTTCCTGACGGGCGTCCAGATTCAAGTCGCCAACAAGAACGTCAACCCACTGGTCTTCTGTTCGAGTAATCTGTTCCAGTATGCCGTCGGCTTCAATCAGGTTGGAATAGACCGCATTTCGCAGGTGTGGCAGATACAAACCACCGAACGCTCCGTGCCAGAAACTGCAGTTGCACTGACTGCGATACAGGCAGCGTCTGGCATCTTCCAGCAGTTCGGTTTGATCGGAATTCAGGTCATTGCGAACTTCCAATTGAGCGATGCGCGCACTGACTTCCATGGCTCGCGCGTACATTTCGTTGCTTTCCGAATACTTGACTCGGAAGTTTCTCCAGAACCCGCCGCTGGAATACTGCTTCAGCTTTTCCCAGTCCGGATCATCGTGGCGTTCCTGGTGAGTCAGGCGATGCAGTTCGGCCTGCGATTCTGACGGCAACGCCCATTCTGTCATTTCGCGATAGCTGGCGTTGGGCAGATAGAAGGATCCCTGCGGAGCAACGTGATCGAGCGTTTCAGATGGAGTCGTGACCTTGATCCACGAATCGTTTTCTCGCAACGCCGTCAGAAAGCGTTCCAGCCAGCGATCTTCGTAAACATGTTTATAAGTTTCCGGCCAGGTGCCAAATTTTTCTCCGTCGTCTCCAAACACCACAACAGCGTCTTCGTAGGTGTTGGCGATTTCCCGAAGGTACTCAACCGTTTGGTACGGATCCTGAAACGGAATCAGATATCGCAGGCGTTCGCTGCCAGGGAAGACGGACAGCAATCGTCCTTCATCTTCTGTGACGTAATAGCCGAAAAGTTCTTCCTGCTTTTTTCCACCGGCGCGGAAGTGGTGGTCGTCCAGAATTGTGTAACGAATTCCGGCCGCCGTAATATCGCCAGCGAACGAAGGTTCCCAAACTCGTTCAGGCACCCACATGCCGCGAACAGTAGTCTTAAACAGAGACTCCAGATGTTCCGTGTACATCCGGATTTGGCCAATTCTGTCGCGGCGAGGAATGTTGGCGAGAATCGGTTCATAGAACGCGCCCCCCATAATTTCGATCTGGTTCTGTGCCACCAGGCTGCGCACGCGATCAATGTATTCCGGGTGAGCCGTCTGTAACCATTCCAGCAAACTGCCGGAGGTGTGCAGAGAGAACGGCACATCGGGGTATTCCTGCAGTACGTTCAGAAACGGCAGATAGCTTTCCTGGTACGACTGCTCAAACACACCGTCAAAGTTGCCAACTGGCTGATGGTTGTGAAAAGCCAGAATTAGGCGGACATTCCCTGCCATGTAACCAAACTCCCAGTGTTACCGAATGGTGCGGAACACAACTCATAAATACGGCTAAATCGCCCAGATCGCCTGTCTTCAAGCTTTTTGCTGCAAGCATGATCTCTGCGATGCACAATAGCAGAATATGCAGAAAACTCGATGCGCATCCCGGGCGCTGTATGCTTATCGTTTTGGTGACCATGGAAGATCCAGCACGAGCGGTGCGACCGGGAGACTTTTTGCAGATTGCCCAGTGGCTCAAAGTAATGTTTTCCACGCAGTCACCCCAGTTTGCCTTTGGGTGAAGGCGCAACAGAAGCGGCCATCACGGATAAGGTGATGGCCGCCCGGAAGAACTTAGACTTCTTAAAGCCGCGAACTTGTTCACGTTGAGTCAAGTTGTTTGAGCGACAACGGAGCGTTTCTGAGCGTCAGCTCAAATGGTTTGCGGCACGGCCTCGTTAAAGTCTTACTCAAAATGATGCGCGCTCGGTGCGCGGATGTTGGTCGTAGCGACAACGGAGCGGCTCGGCGATTCCAACGTCCCATGTCTTGCAGCCAACCACGCCAGTGGGTCAAGGGCGAAGCCCTTGTTAGAATTTGTTGCAGTGAACTCGTACTCAAAAATGATGCACGCACGGTACGCGCATCATTCTCGTAGCGACAACGGAGCGGCTGGGCGATTCGAGCGTTCCATGTCTTCCCGCCAACCATGCCACCGGGTCAAGGGCGTAGCCCTTGCTAATTTTTAAACATGCCGTTGTTCCGGTCGCCTCGGCTTAACAGGTAAGCCATCAGGTCCAGAACCTCTTCCTTGTTTAGCGTGTTCAGTAAGCCGGCTGGCATCATGGAAACTTTCGATTCAACCATTTCTTCGATTTTTCGACGGTTAACATTGGTCAGGTTTCCAGGTTTCATCATGTCCGTTTGAACTCGAAAATCGTCGCCCGCCAGGTTGATAATTCGACCATTAATGACTTTGCCATCGGTGGTCACGATTTGCACGCTGCCGTATTGGTCGCTGATCTGTTTGCTCGGTTCCATCACGGATTCCAGAATGTCTCGCGGGCTGAAGCGACCGGATAGAATTGTCAGGTCTGGCCCAACAGATCCGCCCTGATTGTCAAAGCGGTGACACGCGAAGCAGGAAGCCGCACCGAACATCTGCCGTCCGTGTTCGAAGTTGCGTTCCTTCAGGCCGGTTTCCAGCATGGGAACCAGTTCAGCCATCGTCCATTCTTTAACAAATTTTCGCGGAGCGGACGTGAACAGTGGAGCTCCACCTTCTGGCTTGGCGTCGATGATTGGCTGCAGGCGAGACTTGTCTTCGGCAGACAGCTGAGCCACGGCATCAGCTTTGATGTTGCTGACAAACAATTGGAAGCTGGAACCACCCTGATAAGCAGCTGAACGAGTGAACCACTTGAAGTAAGTTTCCTGCAGTTCAGGCGTCCAGCCGGTTGTGGCGTATCGCAGGGTGCGAGCGTAATCAATCTGCTCTTCCTGACTTGGTGAACCTTCCAGCAACGCCACAATCTTTTCAGCGGCGTATGGGGCCTGAAGGTAAACCAGCAGCTGTGCGATTTCTGAATTCAGTGATTGAGTTTCTGCCGGAAGAGCATCTTCCAGGTGTCCAATCATGGCCGCTCGCTCTTCAGCGTTAGGCGGGCTGACTCGCACAAAGGTCAGAGTCAGCAGGCGAAGCAAATCCAGCTTTTGGTTATTCGAAAGGTCTGCACCAACGACAGGTCGTAGCGAAGCCAGAATGCTGCTGGTGATTGCTGCACGCTCAGCGTCCGGGGTGAAACTGTTCCAGTCAGGCGCTGGCGTGTCAATGTTTTCGCCTTCGCCCTTGTTCTGGCGTTCGAAGGTTCGAGCATACGCCAACAGAGCTGTCAGCTTTGTTTGAGGATTCGATTCCGCCAGTGCTTTGTCGCGCCAGACTTCCGTGGGGATGCGTTCCAGAGCAACTCGAGCCGCATAGCGTACGGCGCGTGATGACGATGACAGTGACGGCCAGATTGGGCCAACATTGGTGTTGTCCACGGGCAGATTTTCCAGAGCCATCCGTTTGGCGGCATCTGTGTCCACAGTGGTGACGTTTGTGTCTGCGGTGTCGCTGGAATTTCCTGTGTAGGTAACTTTGTAAAGTCCCGATTGCACTTTGCGTCCACCGATGGCGAAATACATCGCTCCATCAACCGGATTCACAATGACGTCCGTCAATGGCAATGGTGTTCCCGTGATAAAGTCTTCCAGTTGACCAGTAAAGGTGCCACCCGCAGGTGTCAGGTGCACGGCGTACATTTTGCCGTAGCTCCAGTCGCAGGCAAACAAGGCCTGTTGATACTTCGCTGGAAATTTTGCTCCCTTGCCAAAGCAGACTCCGGTGGGCGAACCAGGGCCGACGTTTACAACGGGAGGTACGCTGTCCGGGTAATAAACGGGCCATTTGCCACCGCCGCTGCGCCAGCCGAATTCACCACCATCCACAACATGGCAAATTCGCGTTGGGCGATACCATGGCAGGTTGATGTCCCATTCCATGTCTGCGTCGTAGGTGAACAGTTGGCCGTTGTCGTCGAAGGCGGCGTCGTATTGATTGCGAAATCCGCTGGCCAGTACTTCCCACGATTTGCCATCCGGATCGATCTTGTACATGCATCCGCCGGGAGCTCGCGTTCCCTTCATGAATTTTCCGGTCACGCGAGGCAGCAGCAGGTCTTCGTCCCATGATGGAACGCGTGAGCTGACAATTTCTGTCAGGTCTGTGCGGTTGCCGCACACAACGACAAGGTTTTTGCCGTCCGGGTGAGGCAATACGGCATGCGGGCCATGTTCGCCGCTGCCGTTGAGTGCTCGCAACGTTTCCAGGCTGTCTAATTGATCGTCGCCGTTTGTGTCACGAACTCGGTAAAGTCCGCCAGGGTATTTCTGGCCTTTGTTGACGCTGACATACAGGCTGTCGAACGCCCACAGCAGTCCTTGAGCTTCACCGATATCAACGTTGATCTTTTCGACGTTCAGTTCAGCGGCGCCCAGAATTCCGGAAGGTGTGACTCGATACAAAGAACCGTATTGATCGGAAACAATCAACCGGCCCTTGGGGTCGGTGCACATGTTAACCCATGATCCCTGAGTGTCTTTAGGGACAGAATACAGCAATTCTACGTTGAAGCCCTTGGCAACTTTCAGGTCTTTTACGGCTGTGGCTGTGGGAATTTTCAGGCCCGCTTCTTCTTTGGGGGCAGCAGGTTTTTCTTTGGTTTTAGGTTTCTGCATTTTGGCTGCGGTTGCCGTGTTCGCGAGCTTCTTTAGTCGCAGGTTGCGGAATTGAGCCTTCATCGCTTTGCCTCGGTGAACCTGTAGCGCGATGACGCCGTCTGTTTCTGCTTCCGCTTTTTGATTGTCAGTAATGTCAACGGTCACAACGCCGTCGATTTTGTGCACAAGATGATTACCGTTGGCGATAATTGTCAGTTCGTGCCATTGGGTGACGTCGATCGGAGTGATCTCTTCTTTTGTCAGTTTGGTGACGGTCTTCTTGCCGTCGTTGGCGATGACCACTTTTTCGCCGCGTTTCGCAATGATGCCTCGACCTTTTTCGTCGTACAGCATTCCGGTGTAAGGTGCGTTGGCGTGAATGTCAGCCTGATAGCCGACGCATACAAATTCGCCCTTTTCCTTGTCGTGAACGCTTCGGTATTGGACACCGGAATTATTGTCGCCTTCAAGTTTGAACTCGCAGCGAAATTCGAAGTTGGCGGCAGTGCCGTCCCAAATCAGAAACTTGTTGTATGCCAGATGGTCCGGCCCGTTGGTCTTGCCGGTGATGCAGCCGTCTTCAACCGACCACAGCGACATGTCGCCTTTCCAGCCGGTCAGATCTTTGCCGTTAAACAGTTGCTGTTCGCCGTTTTGAGCCGAAGCGGCAGGGGAAAGCAGCGGCAAGACAAGTAAGGACAACAATAATAAAGAATAGCGAATCACAAAGTCGTCTTTCAAAATTCGGGCAGATAAAGGTAGGTTGCAGGAAACACTCGGGCCAAAGATTGTCACCAGCTGGCTTGCAGATAGCAAGGCACGCGAGAACGTTCTAAATAGAAACCGTTCGTTGCAGCAGCAGCGCGAAAAATGCCTGTTGGAATCGGCGATTCCGGGGGGACAAAGCCAATATCACACGCCGGTTTGACTTCCTGAAGGTTCGGAAGACAATCCCTTGCCCGGCAATTCACTTACAGTGAACGCGGCTTCGAACGGATTCAGCAAAAACGATCACCTATGCCTATCCAACGTCAATTTATCGACTGGAATCAACCCGTACTTCCGGCAACGGCTGACTACACTATCAATCGCTATGCATCGGGACGCGAACTGGATCTGCGAAGCGTGGTGTTGGTATTTACCGGACGCCGTGCTTCCAGGCGAATGCTGGAACTGCTGTTGGAAAAAGCGGCGAAGAAATGGCCCGCATTTATTCCGCCGATCATGACCACGTTTCAGCAGTTTCCTGAAATGCTGTACCGACAGCGAAACCAGCTGGCTGACGACCTGACTCAGTTACTGGTCTGGAAGAAAGCATTGAGTTCAATTTCCGCCAGAGAATTGAAAGCGGCTTTGCCAAACATTCCGAAAGATGATGCTGTTCCTTCGTGGTTGTCGTTGTGTGAATCTTTGCGAACTCAGCACAACGAACTTGCTGAAGACGGCATGGAGTTTGACGAAGTCTTCACCGCATTGTTGAAGGCGGGCAATCGAGAAGAAGGTGAACGCTGGAAGGCGTTGCGGCGAATTCAATCAGAGTACCTTGTTCAGATGGATAACCTGGAACTCTGGGATCGCCAGGCGTCTCGACTAATCGCCGTGCAGAACAAAGAATGCGTCGCCGACTTCGACATTCTGCTGATCGGAACAGTTGATATCAGCAAAGTGGTTCGTCAAATGCTGGATCAGGTGGCAGACAAAGTGACCGCGATTGTACACGCGCCGGAATCGGAAGCCGATTCTTTTGATGAGCATGGATGTCTGATTCCTGATGCGTGGACCGAACGACGGCTGGATATTTCCGTTGAGAATTCTCGCATTGCCAACAATCCGGACGAACAGGCAGAACTGGTTGTTCATGAAATTGCCAGCCATGACGGGGCCATCCGCCCGGATGATGTGACGATCGGAATTGCTGACGACACTTTGGTGCCGACGGTGCTGCAGAAGCTGGCAGACGCGGGAGTTTCTGGCCGATGGCCCGTCGACATGCAGCTTAAGAACACTCGTCCGTGGCGTTTGCTGAATGCGGTTGTGGAACATTTAGGTTCCGCTCGTGATGGAGAACCGCCGGACTTTCGAACCTTCTGTGCGTTAGTGCGGCACCCGGACGTAAGCTTGTGGGTGGACAATTCTGTAGCGGCCGCTTTGAAGTCAAAACGCATTGGGGAAATCGACTGGCTGACGGAGCTTGATAATTATACGGCTCGCCATCTGCAAACGAGTCCGGGCGTGTTGCTGGGATCGAGCAGCAGTCGCGAAGCCGTGGGAGCCGTCATTTCCGCCGTTGAACAAATGCTGGCTCATATCTGCACCGAAAAAGTGGCCCCGGAAACCTCAGCGTCTTCGGCTCGAAAAGCGAGTAAGTCGCGGCAGTTGACGTTCGACGATCAGGCGGCGCTCACTTCTCAAACTGTGCGTAGTCAGCTGGAATCTCAGATGCCGCTGGGCCTATGGCTGAACGGAGCGTTAAAGATGCTGGCCGCCGTTTATCGTGATCACGAATTGCACGTGACAGAATCACGTGATCGAGGCATTACGGCCTGCTTCAAAGAATTGGCGTCCGCCGCAGATCAGCTATCAAAGGTTCCTGACACCGTTATGCCGCGATGTTCAGCGTCTCAGGCAATTCAACTGATGCTGCGGCAAATCGGCGATGAACCGGTGCCTCCCGAAACCGGCGACGATGCGGTGGATCTGCTGGGCTGGCTGGAACTGCCGATGGACGACGCTCCACAATTGATTCTGACAGGATTCAACGAAGGCTACGTTCCCGAATCAATTACGTCCGACGTTTTCCTGCCGAACAGTTTCCGCAGCCAGTTGGGTTTGCGAGATAATAAGCGTCGGTATGCCAGAGACGCGTATGCTGTGACGGCGTTGATGCACAGCCGCGAAAAGGTCGTGTTTCTGTCGACTCGCCGCGATTCCAAAGGCAACCCCATGATGCCAAGTCGGCTGTGGTTTGCCGCTGACGTGGAATCTCTGCCTGATAGAGTAAAACGTTTTTACGACGAAGAACACCAGCCTGCATCACTGATCGCCGTTGATGCGGCAGAAATTGAACCTGAAGTAAATGATGGTGGTCTGAAAATCAGTGGTTTCCGGATTCCTGAACCAACGTTAGTGCCACCCGCTCCAGATGAAATTTCTGTGACTTCGTTCAAGGAATATCTGCACTGTCCGTATCGCTACTTTTTGAAGCGAGAACTACGGCTGAAATCTGTCGCGGATGAAACGCTGGAACTGGATGCGGCGGCGTTCGGAAGTCTGATGCACGATGTGCTGAAGGCCTTTGGCACGTCAGATTTTGTTCACGCTTCTCACCCGGAGCCCATTGAAACGTTTCTGCTGTCCAGTCTGGCATCCATCGCCAACAAACGGTTTGGTCGTAAACGCAGCGCGACCGTTGCCGTTCAGCTGCAGATGTTGCAAAATCGGTTGTCCGCTTTTGCGCTATGGCAGGCTCAAACAGCAGCCGAAGGCTGGCGAGTTGCTTACACAGAGGAAGACCTGAAGTACCCCGAGTTTAAGGATGCAAAGGGGCGTTCCGTGATTCTGGCGGGGCGAGTTGACCGGATTGATCAGCACAACAAAACCAAACGTTGGCGAGTATTGGATTACAAGACCAGCGAAACTGCTGAAAAGCCGGATTCAACTCATCGGAAAAAGAATGAGTGGGTGGACCTGCAGTTGCCACTGTATCGGCTGTTGGTGCGGTCGTTGGGAATCGATGACGACGTGGAGCTTGGCTATGTGCATCTGCCGGGAGACCTTTCCAGCATTGGAGCCAGTATTGCGAAATGGGATCGAGCGGACTTCGAATCTGCCGAAGAGACGGCTCGATCAGTTGCGGCAAATATTGTCGACTTGAAGATAGATCGTATTGCCCCCGGGCAGGAACACCGGTTTACGGAATTCGCCAGAGTCTGTCAGGATACAGTCATCGATCGCAGCATTCCGTGGCTGGACGGCTGGCCAGGGCGATAGATGACCGGGCGATAGAGGGCCGTGTCTAAAGGTAAATGTTTGCTAACGTTTGGAATCCCGGCGTTAGTTGTCGGCAGGCGACGCGAGACGATTTATCACGTTTTTCAGTTGGTGAAACGTGTATGGTTTCGCGATGGCATTTTTGAAGCCGAACTTGGCGAAATCAGACATGACGGGATCGTCGGCATACCCGCTTGTGCACAAGACGCGGGCATTCGGGTCAAGTTCCAGAATCTGCTGGACGGCAAATTTTCCGCCCGGGTCTCCAGGAACAGTCAAATCCAGAATCACAAAGTCAAAGGGACACTGGCGACTTAATGCGTCGGCAAACGCTTCGACTGCTTCAGACGAATCAATGCTTGTTGTCACACGCATACCCATTTGGCAAAGCATGTTTTCAGTGACCTGCAGAATATCAGGCTGATCGTCCATCAAAAGGATGCGCTTGCCCATGACATTGGGGGCATTGGCATGGGGCTCAGGCAACTCACCGGTGCAGGTTTGCGTTTTCTGTGTTGCGGGCAGCAGGATTGTGAACGTGGTTCCTTTTCCCGGTTTAGACGCAACTTCGACATGACCGTTGTGGCGTTGAATAATGGAGTATGAAGTGGCAAGCCCCAATCCATGTCCGGTAGGTTTTCTGCTGAAGTACGGTTCAAAAATGCGGCCCAGGTCACCCGGTTCGATGCCGACACCAGTGTCTCGCACTGTAACAGCAACGTGTTCGCCAACCTTCAGGTTTCGGAAATCCGTTCGTGAAATGGTCGTATTACGTGCTGCAATTTTTAGTGTGCCTCCATCGGGCATTGCCTGCGCGGCGTTAAGAATCAGGTTTGAGAACACCTGTTGAAGTTGGCCGAAATCTCCAAACACGCAATGCAGCGGATCCTGGAACGAGAATGCGGCCTTGACGTTACTTCCAGCCAGATCAAACGTGGCGATACCGACCAGCAGGTCTTTAATGTCGATCAACTTGATGATCGGCGCTCCGCCTTTTGCAAATGTTAATAGCTGGCCTGTTAAGCGGGTGGCACGATGAATGGACCTTTCAGCTTCATCCAGAAATTTGGTGACCTGCTGAGCATTCTGGCTGTCATCCTGGTCTATGGCCAGACGCGCCAGAGACACGTTGCCGAAAATTCCGGTCAGCACGTTGTTGAAGTCGTGAGCAATGCCACCTGCCAGGGTGCCCAGGCTTTCAAGTCGCTGCATTTGCTCAATCGTAGCTGCCGCTCGTTTCTTTTCTGTGATGTCGATGACGATGGAGTGCAGCAATTGGTGGCCATTTACCGACACTGGCCCAGTGTGCACATGAACATCACGAACCTCTCCGTTCGCCAGGCGGTGTTGACCTTCAAACTGTCGAACTTCACACGCTGCTGCCAGGCCAAGTTTTTCCTGAACCTGCTGTTGGTTGCTGATATTGATTTCAAAAATCGTCAGCAGGGCGAGTTCTTGCGGACTGTATCCATAGAATTGGCAGGCTGCGGAATTCGCGTGTACGATTCGTCCGTTTTCCGGAGCGATCAGAAGCTTTACGGCTGTGCTGTTGTCAAACAGGTCTCGATACCGGCTTTCGCTTTCCAGCAAAGCAGCTTCGGTGTTCTTACGCTCCGTGATGTCTACGCAGGCTCCAGACGCTACTTCGGCCTGGCCATTGTCGGACCATTGAGATACGGTGCCGCGATTGTGAATCCAGATCCAGTGACCGTCTTTGTGACGCATTCTGGTTTCCAGCTTGTAGTACCTGGATTTTCCACGAAGGCAGTCTTCTGCGTTTTTGATGGTCGCAATTCTGTCATCCGGGTGGCACAGCGAAATCCACAGATCGATACTGCCGCTGCCGAGTTCGTCCAGTTGGTAGCCCAGAATTTCTGCCCAGCGCGTGTCCCAGGTGATTTTTGCACGTCGGACGTCCAATTCCCAGGTTCCAGCACCGGTTCCCAGCAGCACGTGGTCCAGACGAAGGCGTTCTTTGGCCAGTGAATTCCTGGCCAGTACGTTATCCGTGATGTCCTGAAAACTGCCCTGCAGCTTAGTTACTTTTTCGCCAGCTGTTTGCGGACGGCAAATGGTTCGTACGTGACGCAAGTTCCCTTTAGCTGTAATAATTCGCAACTGCAGGTCGTACGGCACCGCCAGTGTGGTTGCCTTGTGAATTGCCAAACTAAGTTTCGACCGATCATCGGGATGGTAGTATCCGATTGCCTCGGCTAACGTCGGTGGAGTCCCCTGAGGCAGTTCGTGAATGCGAAACGTTTCTGATGTCCATTTGACGGTTTCGGAATCACAACAAAGCTCCCAGCCGCCAATACCCGCCATGATGGCGGTGGCGCGAATCAAATCGTCATTGTCGTCGACGATGACGCGAGTTTCCGGTGCAACACGAAAACTGACGAGCATATAATCATTCTGGACCGACTGTTTGTGATGTTGGGCCTGACCAGGTCGCTCGGTGTCATCGGTGGTTACGAGGTCGGGTAGTTTAGCTGCGTGTTGACGAACGCAATCTGAAATAAGAAACGGACCTTCGTCTCCCACGTACATTCTCACATCGGAATTCGGTTGGAATGGTGCTCCGGCAACGAATCTGAAAAGCGGATTTTCAATTGAACACGCTCGGGATGCGGATTCAAACCTGGCGACGTCGAAGAAGGATTGGGCGTAGAGATCTTCCTGACTGTGCAGCAGCAGTTGTTCTGCGGAGGATGTCATGGCTGCAACATCGCCACAGAAGGTAAGCAGGATTGCTGGCTTTGTCATGCGAGCCAGCGTGGGCCATTCTGCAGCCATAATGGCGGTGTCATTGAGGTTTCTGTTCAATGTCCGGTCATCCTTGCCTTTTTACCCCAGCATTCAAACCCGCGTTCGCAGGCAATTTTCAGGAGATTAGCAAGTCAGGTTTCGAAGGGCACTCAGTCGTGTAGTTTAGTATCGCGGTGGTAGGGTTTCCGATACTTTCATGTGGACGTTTTTTGCGGGGGGAGGGACGCCAGCCTGGCCTGCGCAGGTCTTAAGTTAACAAAGGGAAGTGATCGCCTCCACGGCTCGCGTATGTTGGAACCCCGGTTTAGGGCACAGGTGCTGACGGGGTGGGGCTTGGGGAAGTTGTTCTAGCAGCGTGTCCGGGAAGCCATTCTTTGTTGTTGCCAATGG
>ERZ887849.210-NODE-210-length-65354-cov-48.166695_pt1 | contig 65354 bp, 64 predicted proteins | sample MGYA00521267_ERZ887849 | MGnify/ENA primary metagenome ERZ887849 (study PRJEB32303, sample SAMEA104408601) | aquatic metagenome | biome: Brackish water; feature: Pelagic; material: water | place: Baltic Sea | collected 2014-06-06T16:11:00 | depth 2,863 m ... | reverse complement strand
CTTACCATGTTCACAATATCTTTTGTTTTTGATTTTTTAGTCTTTGCTAACAAAATAGTTTCTTTATTTTTAATTAATTTACTTTTCCATTTAAAAATAGATTGAACGTTAGATACAATGTTGGCACAGGCAATAAGGTTGTTGTTTATTAGCTTAGTTGCAATTTGGTTTGCTTCTTTATTATTTTTACAAGTGATGTAGGCTAGTTTTATGTTGCTCATTTTTTTTAGATACAATAAATAAAATTATACGAATGGCAAATTTAATACTTGTACGACATGGTCAAAGTCAATGGAATTTGGAAAACAGATTCACGGGATGGTATGATGCAGAACTAACAGATCAAGGCAAACAAGAAGCAAAAATTTCTGGTGAACTTATTAAAAAATTAAATATTAAATTTGAACTCGCTTTTACTTCTTATCAAAAAAGAGCAATCAATACTTTAGCAATTATACTTGATAAAATAGACCAGACTAATCTTGCTACTATTAGAGCATGGCAATTAAACGAACGACATTACGGTGCCTTGCAAGGATTAAATAAAGCTGAAACTGAAGCTAAACACGGCAAAGAACAGGTTATGGCTTGGCGAAGAAGCTATACGATTTCTCCTCCGAAATTAGATAAAAAAAATTTAGAACATCCCATCCATAATAAAGCATATAAAGGAATTGATCCTGAGCTTATTCCTGATTCTGAGTCATTGCTAGATACGTATAATCGCGTCGTACCTTACTACACAAAAGAGATAGAAACTTTGTTAAACAATGAGAAGAATATTTTAATTTCAGCTCACGGCAATAGCTTACGGGCTCTATGTAAAAAAATTTTTAATATTTCAGATACTATGATTACAAAACTTGAAATACCAACCGGTAATCCAATTTTAATTAAAATGAATAATCTAAAGGTTCAAAATTTTGAATATTTAGATCAGTCTAGGGCTAAAGAGATAATTATAAACCAATAGTTTTGGAGCTATTCAATTGATTGTAAATATTTAGATCTGTTGCGTGCAGAAATGGAACACTAGAAATTAGGCCATTCAACGAATCTTCTTTTATCAACTCATCCCAAATTATATTCATTGAAAAAATTCCTGTTTTATTTTTAAAAATAATAGGATTTAAAATTTGACAACCAGTATAAATATAATTTTTAATACTTTTACTAAGAAAATTAAGATTATTTATATCAAAATCTCCTTGTAAATTTTTATCAAAACTATTTTCTTTTGTAGCCAACATTAGAGCTGCTTTGTTTTTTCCTTGCTCAAATATATGTATTAATTTTTTTAAATCATTTGAGTAGTTTTTGACCCATACTGTGTCACTATTTAAAACTATAAAATTTTCGTTTTTAAAAAAAGAAAGAGCATTTAAAATTCCTCCTCCTGTATCTAAAATTTCCAGCTCATGGGAAATAGCAATATTTGGATAATGTTTTTTAATAAATTCATTTACTTGTTCGTGTAAGTAATGAGTATTAACAATAATTTCCGATATGCCATTGTCTAATAAAAATTTAATAGAATATTCTAGTAGTTTAATTCCATGCACTTCTAATAGAGGCTTGGGACAATTTTTGGTGAGAGGCTGTAGTCTTTTTCCAAAACCAGCTGCCAATATCATTCCTTTTTTAATCTTCATACAAAACTACCTTCTTTTTTCTAAAGGAATATATTGATCAAAAACTGCATTTAACTTAGAAAAAATTGGGTTTTTTAACCTATGGTGAAGTAGTGACCAAGTATATGGAACTAGAGATAGATAATTTTTTTTACCATCTCTAAAATATAATCGATTAAAAATTCCAATAATTTTTAATGCTCTTTGCACTGATAAAATATCAAAATCATTTTTAAATAATGAAATTTTTTTCCTAAAATTACTATTTGATTTGGTTAAATAATATTCAAAAATTTTCTGTTTTAACTGGCTACTAGTTTTAATTCTTACATCGTCAATAAGGGATACAATATCATAAGCAGGATTTCCCATTAGTGCGTCTTGAGAATCAATAATACCAACTTTATTTTGATAGGACATTAAATTAGATACATGGAAATCACGATGAACAAAATATGTGTTAGGAAAATTAATGGTAGAGAAAATAGAACTCAAAATTGAGTTTGCTTTTTTTTTAAAAATTCTTATTTTGTTTTTGTGCACATGACGTGTAGCAAACCACTGAAAAAATAAATTACTTTCTTTCATTAAAACTTTAACATTATAAACTTTATTAATAACTTTTTTTGCTTCTGGATTTATTTTAATAGATTGAATTTTAACTAACGTATCCACTATTTTTTTATAATATTTTAATCTATTGTTATTTTTTTTCATCAATTGAAAAAAGGTTTTGTCACCAAAATCCTCAATAATCATATAATTAGCTTTTAAATTTAGCTCATAAAGTCTAGGTGCTAATAAATTAGATTTTCTCAAAAATAAGTTTACTTTTGAATACTGGTCTAGATTTATTTTTTTTTGTTTACGACAGTAAATTAAAATATATTTTTTATTTTTAATTTTAATTCTATAAAAATTTCGAAAGGAAGCGTCTCCTGCTACTTTTGGGTATTTATTATTTTTTAAATCTTCCGTAATATTTAACATTGCATGTTCTAAGATTACTATCTTTAGTATGTTTTAAAATAATATCTATTCTATTTTTATTTTTTTTCTTTATTAACTCGGGCCATTCAATAATATTTAGGAAGATATCTTCTTGGTCATAAAGACCTATATTAATTAAATCTTTAACTTTGCCAATTCTATACAAATCGTAATGTGCAATATTTACTTTTTTATTAATAGTAAAATACTGTACCACATTGAATGTTGGACTAAGAACCTCCTCTAGTTTTTTTTTATTTTTTTTTTGAATAGACTGAATTAAAAATCTAGAGAATGTAGTTTTGCCTACACCTATTTCACCTTGTAAGTAAATAGTGTCTCCTACCTTTACTTTTTTTGATATATCCCTGGCTAATTTTTGAAGTTGTTTTATGGAAATAAATTCCATTATAATTAATATCTATAAGAGTCGTGCTTAAACGGTCCTTGCTGCGCTACGCTTATATAATCAGCTTGTTCTTTGGTAAGTTTTGTCAATTTTGCTCCTACTTTTTCTAAATGAAGATAAGCAACTTTTTCATCTAAATGCTTTGGAAGCACATAAACTTTATTTTCGTACTTACTTGAATTGTTCCAAAGCTCTATTTGGGCCATGACCTGATTAGTAAATGAGGCGCTCATAACAAAACTTGGATGTCCTGTTCCGCATCCTAAGTTTACTAGTCTTCCCTCTGCCAATAAAATAATTCTTTTTTTACTTGGAAGTTCTATTTCATGAACTTGGGGTTTAATTTCTGTCCATTTGTAATTTTTAAGAGCGTCGACTTGAATTTCGTTATCAAAATGTCCGATGTTACAAAGAATAGCCCTATCTTTCATCATTCTCATATGATCCGCTGTAACAATATCTTTATTACCAGTGGCGGTGACAACAATGTCAGCGTTTTGAATTGCCTCTTCCATTAATACCACTTCATATCCTTCCATGGCTGCTTGCAAGGCGCAAATAGGGTCTGTCTCTGTTACCATAACTCTTGCTCCACTCTGTCTAAGTGAAGCGGCACTTCCTTTTCCAACATCACCAAAACCTGCAACGATCGCTACTTTACCTGACATCATAACATCTGTTGCTCTTTTAATTCCATCAACCAAACTTTCTCTGCATCCGTATAAATTATCAAATTTAGATTTAGTAACTGAGTCATTTACGTTAATTGCTGGAATTAATAATTTGTTTTGCGACTCCATTTTTTTCAAAGCCAATACTCCAGTGGTTGTTTCCTCTGAAACTCCTTTTACTGATTTTAATAAGTCTGCATACTCTTTATGCATTAATGCTGTTAAGTCGCCTCCATCATCAAGTATTAAATTTGGTTTCCAATTTTTATTTCCTTCAATGGTTTGTTTTATACACCACCAATATTCCTCTTCCGTTTCGCCTTTCCATGCAAACACTGGAATTCCTTTCCTTGCTATAGCTGCGGCTGCATGATCTTGAGTTGAAAAGATATTACAAGATGACCATCGAACCGAGGCGCCAAGCGCAGTTAGTGTTTCAATTAACACTGCTGTTTGTATAGTCATATGAAGACATCCAAGAATATTGGCTCCTTTTAACGGTTGTTTAGAAGCATATTCTTTACGTAGTGCCATCAATCCTGGCATCTCCGTTTCAGCTAGAGAAATTTCCTTATCTCCAAAATCAGCAGATTCAATATTTTTTACTTTGTAGTCCATTTTTTTTAACGTGCTTTAACAACTTGCATCTATGAAATCAATTAATTAATTACGTAACGGAAGTTTTATATCAATAACAGCTCCAGATTTTGAATTCTTTGAAAAATTATAAGCTTCTATTGATCCCTTATGCGAGTCAATAATATTTTTCACAATATTAAGTCCTAAACCAGAATGATTGATTGAACTGGCATCTGGACGATCACTATAAAATCTTTCGAAAATTTTACTGAGATTTTTTTCATCAAATCCTGGTCCATTATCTTTGACTCGTATTTGAACTTTTTTATCTTTTTGAGATATTAATAATTCTACTTTTTCATTTTTTGGACTAAAAGAAACAGCATTTTCTAGCACATTAGCTATGACTTGCTCAATTCTACTTTCCATTCCAAATATTGGTGCAACTTTTTCTTTTGAAGTATTTTTAAAAATAATTGATATTTTTTTTTGTAAAGTTTTTTGGTCTGTATTAAAATCCTCTATCACACTCTTAATGACTGGAATCAAATCAAATTCTTTTGCAACCGAGCGTGATTGTGCAGCTTCGTCTCTTAAAACTTGAGAATAGTCTGTAATAAGTCTTTCAATTCTATCAACATCATTGGCAATAATTTTTAGTAACTTATTTCTTTTTGTATCGTCCTCCGTACTATTTAATAAATCAGAAGCTCCTTTTAAAGATGCAAGTGGATTTCTAATTTCGTGGGTAAGGTCTGAGGCAAATCTTTCTGCTAAATCAATACGATCATATAAGGTATTAGTCATATCACTTAATGATCTTGATAAATTTCCAATTTCATCATCTCTATTTTCTATCTTGTTGGAAAAATTGATTTTTTTTCTTTCTGGGGTTGCTTGATTTGCAAATACATTAAGCTCTCTTATAGGTTTGATAATATAAGCATTTAAAAAAAGAGAAAAAATTAAAATAACAACTGCAGCAACAACCACAGAACGAAGAACGAAATTTTTTCTCTCTTCTACTGCAAGCATAATCTCGTTGGAAATGTCAGAGATAACAATTATTAATTGTTCATTATTTTCTAATAGAATTTTTGAAAAAGTGTGAACAATAAAATTGCTCTTAGAGATTTCTGAGGCGCTAAAATTATTAGTATCACTTAGTTTATTCACTTGCTGTTGAAAAAAAATTTGATTAGAAAAATCTTGATTAGAATTGTCGCTTTTAGTTTTTTCTTCCTTTATTACTTTATTTTTAAGACTTTGTTGTTCAATAATAAGAGCTTTGGAAAAGGCACTTTCATCAAGATCTAAAAAAACGGAATCTAGCAATAATTCTTTATCATTATTAATAAATCTTATTTGACCAACTTCATCTAATAAAAATTTAGACTTGGTAAGAAATTCTTTCAAATCTTTGCTGGTAATTTTAGTTTGTTGTATATTTAAATTTGCCTCTATATTTTTAATAACTCGCAAATGTTGATTAGATCGTTGCGATATTAACTCTGGCTGTATTGCTTTTAAATATAGGAAAGTAAAAAAACCAAGTATGGCGAATGTAAAAAAATTAAAAACTAAAAACTGAGTTAATAAAGATCTAAAAGATAATAATCTTGCGATCATTACTGGCCTACATTCCAACGATATCCACTTCCGTATCTTGTCTCTATAGCCGAAAAATCTTTATCAACTTTTTTAAATTTTTTTCTTATTCTTTTGACATGGCTATCGATAGTTCTATCCTCAATGTCATTATTTTCTCTATAAGCAATGGTCATTAAATGAGATCTTTCTTTAATCACCCCTGGTCTTTTGGCTAACTCGTACACTATCTGAAATTCTGTTGTAGTAAGTTTGTCTGGAAGTGCTTGATTGTTCCAAGTACATTCTAGTTGTTCAGGATCTAATAATAACTTACCTTGTTGAATTATATTTTTGTTAACTGAAATCTTTTGATCTTTTTTTCTTAATTGTACTTTTATACGCTCGATCAGGACTTTGATTGAAAATCCACCTGATTTTTTTACAAAATCATCTGCTCCTAATTTCAAGCCAAGCAATTCATCTACCTCTTCATCCTTAGATGTTAAAAAAATAATTGGTATATCTGTTTTTTTTCTAAGTTTTTTTAAAAGTTCTTCCCCATTCATTCTTGGCATTTTAATATCGATCACCGCTAAATCTGGAGGTAATCTAGTAATTCCGATATAAGCACTTTCGCCATCTAAGTAAGTTTGAACTTTAAACCCTTCATTTTCTAGAGCCATAGAAACACTGGTTAATATATTTCTATCATCATCTACTAGTGCAATTGTTTTATTCATTTGTAAAAACCAATATAATCAAAAAAAGTCAAAAAAAAGACTCCTTATTAATGAGCTTCGCTCCAATTTTTACCGCTTTTTATATCTACTGTGAGTGGAATACTAAATTTTAAGAGGGGCTCTGATGCATGTTCCATTTCATAAGAAACTTGTTTTTGAACATTAACTACATCTTTTTCTTGGCACTCTAATAAAAGTTCATCGTGTACTTGTATAAGTAAATTTGCATTAATATTTTTTTCTTCGATTTTATTGTCGATTTTTATCATTGCGAGTCTGAGCACATCAGCTGCCGTTCCTTGGATAGGAGCATTAATGCAGGCTCTTTCTTGAAAAGTTCTTAAAGTATGATTTTTATCATTAATATTTGGAAAGTGACATTTTCTATCAAATAAAGTTTTAACGTAGCCATTTTTTCTGCAAAATTTTATTGTTTCGTTCATAAATTCTTTTATCTCTGGAAACTTTGTAAAATATGATCTCAAAAAACTTTCTGCCTCTGTGTTGCTAACTGATATTTGCTTTGCTAGTCCATAAGAAGATATGCCGTAAATGATACCGAAGTTGATTGCCTTGGCTTTTCTTCTCATGTCTTCATCAACATCATGAATGGAAACTCCAAATATTTGGCTAGCCGTTAAATTATGAATATCTTCTTTGTTTAAAAATGCTTTTTTTAACTCAGTAACATCTCCCATATGCGAAAGAATTCTCATCTCTATTTGACTATAGTCAGCAGAAATAAGATTGGAATTTTTTTCTGAAATAAAGGCAGATCTTATTTCTTTTCCTTCAATATTTTTAATAGGAATATTTTGCAGATTTGGGTTCGCACTTGCTAATCTGCCAGTAGTTGTTGCCGCAAGCAAGAAAGAGGTATGAACTCTTTTAGTTTTATTATTGATATAAGTTGGAAGCGTATCGGTATATGTATTTTTAAGTTTAGATTTTTGTCTCCAATTTAAGATTAGTTTTGGAAATTCATGTCCCTGATCAGCTAAATTTTCTAAAACCGATACATTAGTTGCTAGATTGCCTTTTTTAGTTTTTTTTGTTCCAGCAATTTTAAGTTTATCATAAATAATATCTCCCAATTGCTTTGGTGATGCTATATTAAATTCCTCTCCAGATATTTTGAAAATTTTCTTTTCAAGATTTTGAATTTCAATTTCAAATTTTTTAGATAATTTTCCTAAAATAGTTTGATCTATTTTAATTCCATTGTTTTCCATTGAGGAGAGTATTTTTATCAAAGGTTTTTCCAAATTTTCATAAACGTTTAATACGTTTTCCCCAAATAATCTTTGTTCAAAAAATTCATAAAGTCTTAAAGTAACGTCTGCATCCTCACATGCATAATTTTTAGCTTGCTCAATATCTACAAGATCAAAAGTAACCTGGGCTTTTCCAATTCCTGCTACATCTTTAAATGAGATAGTTTTGTGTTGAAGATGTATTTCAGATAATAGATCCATGTTGTGTCTATTTTTTCCTGCATCTAAAGCATAAGACATTAGCATTGTATCTTCCATTGAAGTCATTTTAATTCCGTACTTAAGAAAAATTCTATAATCATATTTAATATTTTGGCCAATTTTTTTAATAGTTGAGTCCTCTAAGTAAGGTTTAATAATTGCCAAAACATCTTTTGAGTTAAGTTGTTTTTTGACAAGTGGATCTAATTTATTTTTATGCGCTAGTGGAATGTAAAATGCCTCGCCAATTTTAAAAGAGAGAGAAATTCCAACAAGATCTGCTACCATGGTATCGAGAGAATTTGTTTCAGTGTCTATTGCAAACAATCCTCTTTCATCCGCTTTGCTCAGTATCTTTTCTAACTCTTGAATATTCATGACCAAAGAAAATTTGTTTTCACTGCTATCTATTGGCGAGGTAGAAATAATTTTTTTTTTTGGTTCAGTTTTGGTTTCATTTTTTAAAGTAGAAGTTTTTTCATTTACAAAACTTCCATGATTTTCCTCTAATCTTGAAAAAAGCCTTGTAAATTCCATTTCTTTTAGAAACGTTAATATTTTATCTAGATTTAAAGGCTTTAAGATAAACTCATCCAATTCATTTGTAACAGGCACGTCTCTTTTTAAGGTAACTAGTTGTTTGCTTATAAAAGCCTTCTCTCTATTATCGAGCAAAGCCTGCCTTCTTTTCGGCTGTTTAATAGTTGAAGCATTTTCCAAAAGATTTTCTAACGAACCAAATTGATTAATTAATTCTGCTGCCGTTTTAATTCCTATTCCCGGAACGCCGGGTATATTATCAGAAGAATCGCCAGCTAAAGACTGAACATCAATAACCTTTTCTGGATACACCCCAAATTTTTCTTTGACTTCTTCTTTTCCAATATAATGCTCTTTCATTGCATCAAACATGAAAGTATTGTCATCAACTAATTGCATCAAATCTTTATCTGATGAAATAATTGTTACCTTTATATTTTTTTTTGATGCCTGTTCTTTGTAAGTAGCAATCAAATCATCTGCCTCATAATTTAATAATTCAATACTTGGAATATTAAAGGCTGTGACTGCTTTTCTTATATATTCAAATTGAGGTATTAAATCTTCGGGTGTATCATGCCGGTTTGCTTTATAATCTTTGTAAATGTCATTTCTAAAGTTTTTTCTAGCGCTATCAAAAATTACAGCTAAATGAGTGGGACGATCCTCTTTATCTAATGATCTTGCCTCTTCTAAGAATTTGTAAAGCATATTACAAAAACCACTTACTGCTCCTACGGGCAAACCATCACTTTTTCTCGTAAGAGGGGGCAAGGCATAATAAGCTCTAAAAATATAACCAGAACCATCTATTAGATAAATGTGCTTTTTAGAGTTCGTCATAAAACTAATTTCTTTTATAGAAATTATTAAGTAATAATACAATTATTACTTCATGAATAAATCCATAGCGCTTCAAATAGAAAAACTCAGCAAATTTTATAAACTTAAAAATGGTAATTCTTTACAAGCTCTAAGCAATGTTAGCTTGGATGTTAAACAGGGAGAAATTTTTGGCTTACTTGGTCCTAATGGTGCTGGTAAATCTACTTTAATTAATATTTTGGCAGGAACAGTTATTAAATCAGAAGGTAGTGTAAAAGTTTGGGGCTTTGATTTAGATTTAAATCCAAGACAGGTAAGAGCATCTATAGGAATAGTTCCTCAAGAAATAAATGTGGATCCGTTTTTTACTCCACGAAGACTATTAGAAATTCAAGCTGGCTTGTATGGTGTAGCAAAAAAAGACAGAATTACAGATAAGATATTAGAGTTAACTAGTCTAACGGATAAAGCCAACGCCTATATGCGTTCACTTTCTGGTGGTATGAAAAGAAGATTGTTGGTTGCTAAGGCAATGGTGCATCAACCACCTATATTAATATTAGACGAACCAACAGCTGGTGTGGATGTTGATCTAAGACAAAAACTTTTAGAAAATGTTAAAGAGCTTAATAGGCAGGGAGTAACTATTATTTTAACAACTCATTATTTACAAGAGGCGGAGGAGCTCTGCGATCGAATAGCAATCATTAATCATGGAAAAATTGTAGCATTGGATAAAACTGAAAATTTACTATCCGAAATACATTTGAAAAAAATAAAATTTAAAATAAAAAATTTTAAAAATATAGGTGACAAACTTGCAGATAATCTTCCAATTGAATATTCAAAAAATAATGAAATATCTATTAAATATGACAAAACAATCGTAAATATTGAGGACATCATTTTTAAAATAAAAGAAAAAGGTCTTGAAATTCAAGATATAATGACCGAAGATGCCGACTTAGAGGATGTATTTTTAAAATTAACAAACGAACAATGATTGAACTTAAATTATTAGATAAAAAAATTATAAACAAAACAATTTTTTATGTTTTGCTAATTTTTGCATCAACCTGTTTGCTTGCAATTTCTTCTAAAATAAAAATTCCATTTTATCCTGTACCAATGACCATGCAAACTTTGGTTGTTTTAAGCATTGGAATAACTTTTGGCCCAAGATTAGGGCTGGTGGCTCTTTCTGCTTATTTGTTGGAGGGAGCAATGGGAATTCCAGTTTTTGCTGGAACGCCGGAAAAGGGATTGGGGCTTGCTTATATACTAGGACCAACCGGAGGTTACTTGATTGGATATATAATAAGTGCTTTTTTAGCTGGAACAATAGATTTTAACAAACCAATTCACAAAAGATTTGCTTTTTTAATTATAGCTATTTCGCCAATATATATTTTGGGAATAGTTTGGCTTGGAATTTTATTTGGTTTTAACAAACCATTAATAGGTTGGGGCTTAAATCCATTTATTTTAGCAGAAATATTTAAATTGCTATTACTAAGTATTTTAATTCCAAAGTTATTACTATTTAGAAAAATAATTTCAAGTAAATTGTAAATTTTTGAATTTTACTTTCAATCATTTCGAGGGGCTTTGGAAAGTAAAAAGAAATATAAGTCCAAATACATGTGCCAATGGACTTGCACATATTATTAAAAATAAAAATTCTGAACTGGTTTTTAAAGAAAAATTTTTAACTAGCCTCGATAAAAAAAATATTATTTTTGGTGAAAATCAATATTTAATTGAAATAAAAAACAAAGAACTGCATTTTATTTTTAAATCAGGACCAAGATTAGGAACAATATTTCAAAAATTTAGAATGAATACGATAAGTAATAGTTCTTTATATTTTTGTTTAAAAGATACTTATCAAACAACTCTATTCTGGATTAATCAAAACTATTTTCGAATAACTCACAAAATTAAAGGAAAAAATAAAAACTTATTTATTAGTAGTCATTATTATAAAACTAATAATATCAGTTTATTTAATAAATTTATTTAGGTGATCTTTTAGAAAGAATTCTTTGTAATGTTCTTCTGTGCATTTTAAGTCTTCTTGCTGTTTCGGAAACATTTCTATTGCATAATTCAAATACTCTTTGAATATGCTCCCATTTAACTCTATCAGCAGACATTGGATTTTCTGGTGGCGCAGCCTTTTTATCTGGTGCTGCTAATAAAGCGGCTTCAACTGCATCTGCATCTGCTGGTTTTGAGATGTAATCTATTGCTCCTGCTTTGACTGCAGCTACGGCAGTTGGTAAATTTCCATAGCCCGTAAGCATTACGATCCTGCTGTTTTGTTTAATCTTGTGAATCTCATCCACAACATCTAGACCATTGCCATCTAAAAGCCTCAGATCGATCACCGCAAAGGCTGGGGGGCTCTTTTTAACCAAAATATTTGCCTCCTCAACTCCTTTTGCCAAAACAACTTTAAAACCTTTACTTTCCATGGCTCTTCCAAGTCTAAGCCTAAATGGATCATCATCATCGACGATGAGCAAGGTTTTATCCTCAAAATCGCTTATTTTTAGGGAGTTATTGTTAAGTTTCATCATCTATATATAGACACGAATTGTATATTCACAAGGTTTAATTTTTTTCAAAACTCTCGTCGTAACCCAGAAGGAAAAATTAAAAAAAAATATTTTGTGAATACTTTTTTGCTTTACATTAATTAAAAATAACCTTAATTGCGAAATTAAGATGGCTTTTTTAATTAAAATTTAAATAGCCGACTAGTAACTAACGAGAGGTTTTATGAGATGGCAAAATTTCAGTCTGTTGACGAGTTGGTCAAAGCTACAAGACCAGTAAATCCAGTTTACTGTATTCGAAAAGAAAGTATTCAAACAGCTTCCAAGTGGTTTGTTCAGAATTTTCCAGGTACAACGTTGTATGCTGTTAAATGCAATCCTAATGAACAAGTTTTACAAACTATATTTGAAAGTGGTGTAAAAAATTTCGACACTGCTTCTTTAGAAGAAATTAAATTAGTAAAAAAAATTCTTCCGGATGCAAAAGCCTATTTCATGCATACAGTTAAAAGCAAGGAAAGTATTTATGAAGCTTACTTTAATTATGGAGTGAGAGATTTTTCATTTGATACTAAATTTGAATTAGAAAAAATTCTAGAAGTTACTAATCGGGCTAGCGATCTAACTCTTTACTTAAGAATAGCTATTTCAAACGAACATGCTGAAATTGATTTATCAAAAAAATTTGGTGCCGCAATTCCAGAGGCTGTTAATTTATTAAAAAGTGCTAAAGAAATTGCTCAAAAAGTTGGTGTTAGTTTCCATGTAGGATCTCAGTGTATGCATCCTGTGTCTTATGCCAAAGCAATAAAAGACATTGGAACACTAATTAAGAAAGCAGAAATTATACCTGACATAATTAATGTTGGTGGAGGATTTCCTTCTACTTATCCAGATTTATATCCACGACCATGGAGTGAATATATAAACGAAATTAAAAATGGATTTGAAAAATTAAACTTACCGGATACTACACAATTAATTTGTGAGCCTGGTAGAGCTTTGGTTGCGGAAAGTGGTTCTACTGTTGTTAGAGTAGAGCTTAGAAAAAAACAAATTTTATATATCAATGATGGAACTTATGGATCATTATTTGATGCTGGGACACCAAGCTTTATTTTTCCAACAAGAATGATTCAAGTAGAAAAATCTTTTTCTAAAAGATTGACTCCTTTTAGTTTTTACGGACCAACATGTGATGGTATTGATTTTATGAAAGGCCCTTTTTTATTACCAAATAATATTAAGGAAGGGGACTATATTGAAATTGGCCAGCTTGGAGCTTACGGAATAAGTTTGAGAACACAGTTCAATGGCTTTTATTCAAATGAAATTCACGAAGTTTCTGATAAGCCTATCATGTCTATTTTTGAGGAAGAGACGAATAGCAACTATTTAGTAGCTTAGTTCAATAGCAAAACATTATGGGACATAATAAATCTAGCTTTTTATCAACTGCTGTAGAACACATTGATATCACTTCTTTTGATGCAAGACCTATCATCAACTCTATGTCGAAAATGTCTTTTACATCAAGAGAGACAGGAAATGCTGCAAAAATATTTAACGAAATGGTTAATGATAAGGACTGCACGATATTTCTAACATTGGCAGGGTCAACTTCTGCTGGTGGCTGTATGCAGTTATATTCTGACTTAATTAAATACAACATGGTAGATGCTATTGTATCAACTGGAGCTTCAATAATTGATATGGATTTTTTTGAAGCCCTTGGATTTAAACATTATCAGGGAAATCAATTTCAAGACGACAACGTATTAAGAGAAAATTATATAGATAGAATTTATGATACCTATATTGATGAGGATGAACTTCAATCTTGTGATAAAACAATTTGCGAAATAGCAAACTCTCTTGCTCCAAAACCTCACACTTCTCGAGAATTTATTTGGGAATTAGGAAAGTACTTAAAAAAAAATTCAAAGAAAAAAGGATCATTAATAGAGACTGCTTATGATCATGGAGTGCCAATTTTTTGTCCTGCATTCACAGATAGTTCAGCTGGCTTTGGTTTGGTAATGCATCAAGAACAAAACCCAGAAAATCATTTAACGATAGACTCAATCAGAGAGTTTAGAGAACTTACTGAAATTAAAATTCAATCAAAAAACTCTGGATTATTTATGATTGGGGGAGGTGTTCCAAAAAACTTTATTCAAGATACAGTTATATGTGCAGAACTTTTGGGTAAAGAAGTTGAGATGCACAAATATGCAATTCAAATTACCGTTGCGGATTCTAGAGATGGTGCTTGTAGTAGTTCAACATTAAAAGAAGCAAGTTCATGGGGGAAAGTTGATACGAGCAAAGAACAAATGGTTTTTGCTGAAGCAACTAGTGTTTTGCCTCTAATAGCTAGCGATGCTTATCACCGCATGAACTGGAAAAATAGACCGAGAAGAAATTATTCCAATATATTCAAAAAATGAGTTCTAAATTCAAAATTGGGATGATTCAAATGAAAATTGGATCAAACCCTAATAAGAATATTGATAACGCAATAAAAAAAATTAGAAAAGCAAGCACTCTTGGTGCAAAAATTATATGCCTTCCGGAACTTTTTTTGTATCCATACTTTTGCCAAGAAGAAAATCATAAAAATTTTAATCTGGCTGAAACTATTCCTGGCCCTACAAGTAAAATATTAGGTGAATTGTGTAAGGAATTGAAAATAAATTTACTATGTCCTATTTTTGAAAAAAAAGTTGCTGGCCTGTACCACAACTCATGCTTTGTTTTGAACGAAGAAGGCAAGATGGTTGGTAACTACAGAAAAATGCACATTCCAGATGATCCTCAGTTTTATGAAAAATTTTATTTCACGCCTGGTGACCTTGGATTTAAATCATTCAAAACTAAATATTGCAATGTGGGAACATTAATATGTTGGGATCAATGGTTTCCGGAAGCTGCAAGAGCTACCTGCTTAAAAGGTGCTGATATTTTATTTTATCCAACTGCAATTGGTTGGCACCCAAAAGAAAAAAAACAATACGGCAAAAGTCAGCTACAATCGTGGATAACAATGCAACGATCTCACGCAATAGCTAATGGTGTCTACGTAGTGGCTGTTAATAGAATAGGATTAGAAAAAAATAAAAAAAACAAATTAGAATTTTGGGGAAATTCTATAATTTTTGACCCAAGTGGCAATATTGTAAAACAAGCATCATCAAATAAAGAAGAGGTTATTATTTGCGAAATTGATCTGAAAAAAATTGAGTTCGCAAGACAACATTGGCCTTTTTTAAGAGATCGCAGAATTGATCATTATAAAGATTTATTAAAAAATCCATCTAATGGATAGGATAAATAATATCGATGGCTTTAGGATGCCAGCCGAATGGGAAAGGCAAGATTCTACTTGGATAGCATGGCCTCATAATAAAAATGACTGGCCAGGATTATTTGCTAATATACCAAATGTTTTCAGAGAAATTATACTAAACATAAGTAAGTCTCAAAAAGTTAATTTATTGGTTGAGGAGCACAAACAAATAGCAAAAATAAAAAGATTTCTTCTTCAAAAAAATATCAAATTATCTAAAGTTCATATTCACGTTGTGCGTACAAATAGAGTTTGGACAAGAGATACTGGGCCTATTTATTTAATTAATAAAAAAAAGAACGAAAAAATTTTATTAAACTGGGGTTTTAACGCATGGGCAAAGTATAAAGATTATCAATATGATAATTCAGTTCCTTTACAAATTTCAAATATTCAAAATATTCAAAGCATTACTCCTATGATTAAGATTAAAAGCAATTCTGTACCATTCGTACTAGAGGGTGGCTCTATTGATGTTAATGGCCAAGGAACTTTGATCACAACTAAAGAATGTTTATTAGGTAAAATTCAACAAAGAAATCCTGGATTATCTAAAATTAAAATTGAAAATACAATCTCTAAATACTTAAATATAAAAAAATTTATATGGCTTAATAAAGGTATAGTAGGCGACGATACTCACGGACACGTGGATGATATAACAAGATTTTTTGGTACTAATAAAATATTCACTGCTGTTGAGCATAATAAAAAAGACAAAAATTATCTTCCTCTTAAAGAAAATTTAAAAATACTAGAAAAGTCTACAAACCAAGACAATAAACAAAATGAAATTGTCGAAATTCCTATGCCAAATCCTCTGTATATTAAAAAAACAAGAGTTCCCGCTAGTTATTTAAATTTTTATTTTACCAACGATAGCGTTCTCGTTCCTATTTTTAATGATAAAAATGACGATATAGCCTTAAATATTATTCAAAAAAATATTAAAAATAAGAAAATTATTCCAATTAATTGCAAAGATTTGATTTGGGGTTTTGGAGCAATACACTGCATGACACAGCAAGAGCCTTCCTTAAAATAAATAATATTTAAAAGTTACTTTTTAAAAAAAATACTTTCATCCCAAACAATATTAATTAGCGCCCCTCCTAAACTACTTTTTTTAAATGTAATTGTTGCTCCAGTTCTCTCTAGTAATGTTTTTGATATAAAAATTCCAAGACCTAGTCCTCTTTTGTCCTTAGAAATTAGATTTGACTTAATATATGGCTCTCCTAACTTTTGAAATATATCTTGTCTAAATCCTTTACCATCATCATTTATATTAATTTCCAATTTTTTATTACTGTTGTTAATTTCAATGACAATTGTTTTATTTGCAAATTTAATAGCGTTATCAATTAAATTTCTTAAAGCATAGATAATCTCAACTTTTCTGCCTACGATTAGATTATTTTGAATTTTACTATCATCGATTTTTACGGTCTTGTCTTTTGGTTGGTCAAATGAAAATACTATTTCTTTAATTAAATTTTTGAACGATATGTTATCAATAAATGTATCTTGTTTGTTAGGATCTGTAGAAAAATCTTTTAAAATATTTTTACATCTCTGAATCTGAGAATTTAAAAGTTCTACGTCTTGACTAAATTTAGGATTATTTCCAAGTTGCTTTTTTAAATCTTCAACAACTAGAGTTATTGTTCCAAGGGGGGTTGCTAACTCGTGGGCTGCGGCTGCAGCTAAACCTCCTAATGATATTAGTTCTCTTTCCCTTGCCAAAGTCTTTTCTAAATTATCAAAAGCAGTAGATCTCGTTCTGTGTTCAGCAGTAATAGAATGAGCGTAATTTCCCAAAAAAATAATACCTACAGTTAAAGACACCCACAATCCTATTAGATAATGTTTTGGTAAAGAAATATCTGGACCTGGTAATGGGTAATAATATTGAGTTAAAAAAGTTAATAATAAAATTGATACCAGTGCAATAATAAAACTGCTACGCTTTGATAAAAAAGTAACAGCTATTGTCGTTGGTACAATAGTTAGAATAGAAAATGGATTAGTAATTCCTCCTGTAAGATATAGCAAAAATGATAATTGAATTAGATCATATAAAATACTTAGTGTTGTCCAAAAATTATTCAATCTTTGAACTAATTTTTTTGCATATTCTAAAATAACATTAAGCAAGACTGATAATAAAATTGCAAGCAAACAACGATACAAAGGAAATTCAAATTGATAGTAAAAGAAAACTAAGCAGACAGTAAATAATTGTCCAATAATTGCTATCCACCTAATATTTATTAAAGTTTCTAATTTAATATTTTCTTGGGTAATACCAAAAATATTTTTAATACTCATTTTAAATGTCTAGATTATTGACATTAATTGCGTTGGTATTAATAAAATCTTTTCTTTTAGAAACATCATCACCCATTAAAATATCAAAAATTTCAATATCTTCAGCTGAGGGAGATGTTTCCTCATTTCCAATCATTGATAATTTTTCACTAACGGAAGAATAATTTACTTTTAATAGAGTGTTATTTTTAGGATCTAAAGTTGTATTCCATAACTCTTCTGGATTCATCTCACCTAGTCCTTTAAATCTCTGAAGGGTAAATTTAGATTTTTCAATCTCATAAAGTTCTTTAAATTGTTCTGAGTCCTTTTTAATAGATTTTAAAATATCAGAATGAGAAATAATAAAATCTTCTAAAGCCTGTTCGTTTTTAATATAGGTAGATTTGGATCCTTTAGTCATTTTATAAAGAGGTGGTTGTGCAATCCAGATTCTTCCCGACTTAATTAATTGATTAAATGGCTCATTATTAAAGAATGTTAATAGCAATGTTCTAATATGTGAACCATCCACATCAGCATCAGTCATAATTACAATTTTGCCATATCTTAAATTTTCAATTTGAAATGGGTCAAATCCAGTTCCTAGAGCATTAATCAATGTAATTATTTCATTAGACGAAAGCATTTTAGCAAATACTTTTTTCTTCTCTCCTGGATCGTTTTTTTGTTCAACGTAGGTATTTAAAATTTTTCCTCTTAAAGGAAGAACAGCTTGAAATTCCCTATTTCTGGCCTGTTTTGCAGAACCACCAGCAGAATCCCCTTCAACAATAAAAAGTTCGGCTTTTTCTTTATCACTTGTCTGACAGTCAGCTAATTTTCCAGGTAAACTAGTTATATCCAAGGCACTCTTTCTACGAACACTTTCTCTGGCTTTTCTTGCAACTTCTCTCGCTACAGCTGCTTGAATAATTTTTCCAATAATAACTTTTGTTTCTTTTTGATTTTTATCAAACCATACAGACAGTTTTTCACTAGTAATTGTTTCAACAACTGGTCTGACTTCAGATGACACTAATTTTTCTTTTGTTTGTGATGAAAATTTAGGATCTGGGACCTTTGTAGATAAAATACAAATTAATCCTTCTCTAACATCATCTCCCGAAATAGTGACTTTTTCTTTTTTAGCCAGCCCATTGTCAGTTACATATTTGTTAATGAGTCTAGTAATTGCGTTTCTAAATCCTAATAAGTGTGTTCCACCATCTTTTTGAGGAATATTATTAGTAAAACATAATACTTGCTCATTATATGTTGCATTCCAAACTAAAGAACATTCTACTTCAATACCGTTTTTTGAACCCACAAAATAAATAGGATCCTCTAAAATTTGTTCATTTGAATCGTTTTTAATTTTAGCTTTATTCTTATTTAGATCTTCAACGAATTCTTTTATTCCTCCTTCAAATTTAAATTTATAATTTTGCGGTTTTGCTTTTCTAAGATCCGTTAAATTAATTTCTAAACCTTTATTTAAGTAAGCTAGTTCTTTTAGTCTTTTTTCTAGAATACTTGTTTGAAAATCAATCGAAGTAAAAATTTCTGCGGAAGGCTGAAAAGTTACCGAAGTTCCCTTTTCCTCTGATTTTCCAATTTCTGAAAGGGGCTTGATAGCTACTCCATTTTTAAATTCTATAAAATATTTTTTTTTCTCTCTAGATATTGTTAATTTTAAGTTTTCTGAAAGTGCGTTTACAACTGAAACTCCAACTCCGTGTAACCCTCCGGAAACTTTATATGTATCATGATCAAATTTTCCTCCAGCGTGCAGTTGCGTCATAATAACTTCAGCTGCAGAAATTCCCTCGGATTTATGAATGTCTACTGGGATACCTCTACCGTTATCTGATACTGTAACAGTGTTATCTGCATTAATACTAACATCTATTTTAGAACAATGGCCGGCTAATGCTTCGTCAATTGAATTGTCTACAACTTCAAAAACCATGTGATGCAAACCAGTACCATCGTCCGTATCTCCGATGTACATCCCTGGTCTTTTTCTAACGGCATCAAGACCCTTTAAAACTCTTATTGAATCTGCACCATAAGAATCTGGTTTTTCGATATTTTCTAAATTTTTGCTCATTTTTTGATTATAAAAGGAGACTTCTTATATCATTTTTATTGATCAAAATGGAGCTAGCAATTATGCCAAATCTATAAAAAAAGCTTTATTTTCAATAACTTGAAAGATTTTTTTATCAGTTCCAGTGTACCAGGCTTGGGTATCTAATTTAGCAACTTCATTAAAAAAATTTACCATATTTTTTTCGTCTATGTGTGACGAAATTTCATCAAATAACATAATAAATGGAATATGTTTCTGTTTAAAAGTCCAAGCAAAAGCTAAAATAATACTAAGCAGAATAGATTTCTGCTCTCCTGTTGAACAAAGTTCTGCATTTAAGTTCTTGTTGCAATCAAAAAAATTTATTTGATCAATACTAGGGCTAAAAGTATTTCGTTTAACAGACTCATCTAAAGACCGATTAATAAAAAGCATTTTTATAATCTCTTCAACACACTTATCTTCTTGTGAAATAATTTCCTCTAAATTATTTTCTATGTTAATTTGAAATTTTTTAAATGTTGTAAGATAATTTTTTGACAAAGAATTCAAGGAAAGTATTTTTTGTCTTCTTTCAAGCAATATCTTGTAGAAAACTTTTGACATTTTTTCTTCAACTATAGAAATCCATTTTTTATCTCCATTATTAATCAATAATAAGATTCTTTCATCAGATAATTTTTTAAAATCTGATAAATTTCTTTTAAAATTTTGATCTAAATTAGAAATAAGCTTATCTATAAAAGTTTTTCTTGTTGATAAGCCTTCATACATTATTTTATCCATATGAGGTGACAACCAAATAAAATTTACTAATCCATTTATTTGCTGTTGAGAAGATTTTTTATTATCAATAAAAAAATCTTTATTAATTTGATCCGATTCATTAACAAGTTGATAAGAAATATTAGTAGAATAGTTTTCTTGCTTCAATACACAATCTACTTTTAAAAACTTACTTTTAACTTCATTTTTATTTTGAAAAAAGTTTTCTAATTTATTGCCTCTCATTCCTTTCGAATTTGAAAAGAAAGAAAGAGATTCTAATAAATTTGTTTTTCCAATTCCATTATTACCAAATACTGCAACTTGACTACCTTCAATATTTGAATGAAACGAAGAGTGAGACTTAAAATTTTTTATGTTTATTTGTTCAACACTTGCCATTAGCCATTAGACAACTCTCATTGGCATTACAACATAGGTAGTGTCGAGATCTTTTTGATCCTTGATAATAATTGGAGACGTTGCGTCTTTTGGCTTTAAAATTATATTATCATCCTGAATATTGTTGGCAATATCCATCAAATATCCTGAGTTAAATCCTATTTCAATATTCTCGCCGTCGTAATTAGCATTAATCTCTTCTATTCCCTCTCCAGAAGAAGCGTCATTTACAAAAAATCTCATTTTATTGTTTTCTATGTTTATTTTAATCACGCCTTTTCTATCTATCGATAGGGACTTTATTCTGTCAACCGCACTAATGAATTCTCTTACATTGGCCTTCACTTCTTTTCTAGGGTCGCTTGGTATCACCCTTTCGTAATCAGGAAATTTCCCATCAATAACTTTGGAAATTAAAATAACATCATTAATAATAAATTTTATTTTAGATCGTACTGACAAAATTTTGATTAATAGATCAGATTCTTCACTGATTATGTTAATAATTTCAAATATAGTTTTTTTGGGTAGAATTACTGGATGAAAATTTTTGTCACTATCCAAGCTTATTTGCGTTTTACTCAATCGGTGCCCATCAGTAGCAACAGCTACTAGCTTAGGGTTTTCATCTTCTGTTTTATGTAAATAAATTCCATTTAAATAGTGCCTTGTTTCATCACTGGATATTGAAAATTTTGTTTTATTTAAAAGCTTCAATAAATGTTTTGCTTTTATTTCTACATAATCACTTTCAATGGAATCTTCTAAAATAGGAAATTCACTTGCTGGAAGACAAGTAAGATTAAAATCTGATTTTCCTGATGTTAATTTTAATCTTTTATCATTTTGTAAGTTTAAATAAATACCAGATCCAGAAGGCAACTTTCTAACTAAATCATACAAAACTTGAGCCGTTGTCGTTGTTGATCCTTCTTTGATGATTTCTGCACTAATTTTTTCTGTTATGATAATATCCAAATCTGTAGCTGAAACTTGAATTTTATCTTCAAATGCCTCTATCAAAACATTAGATAAAATAGGTAATGTATTTTTCTTTTCTACTACACCTTGAATATGGGTGAGACATTTTAGAAAAATATCTCTGTCTACTTTTATTTCCATTTAATTACTCTTTAGGATTTTGTTACTTATATCCTGAACCTCGTATTCAAATTTTTTATCTGCCGCCATCAACTCTTCGACTTTCTTAATAGCATGAATTACCGTGGTATGATCTCTTCCTGTAAATTTTCTTCCTATATCTGGTAACGATTTAGTCGTTAATTTTTTTGATAAATACATAGCTACTTGTCTTGGTCTCGCAATGTGTCTTGATCTTCGAGACGATAAAAAATCAGACATTGGTAAATTATAATAATTTACCACTAATTTTTGAATATCTTCAATAGTTATAACTGACTGCATGTTATTGAGTAAATCTTTTAGAATTAGCTTAGCATCCTGCAATGTTGGAACTTTATTTTGAATTCGCGAAGATGCAATAATCCTATTCAAAACACCGAGCATATCTCTAATGCTAGATTTAAATTCATTAGCAATAAAAACTAATATTTCATCATTGACTAGCACTTCTTTGCCAAAGTAGGTTTCTTCAGTTTTGCATCTGTTTTTAAGAATTTGAAGTCTTAATGCAATGTCAGGGGGCTGAATATCAACAACCAAACCTCCAGATAATCTGGATTTTATTCTATCTTGAATTCTATCCAAATCATTCGGCGATCTATCACAAGATATAATAACTTGGGATTGATTTTCGATTAAACTATTAAAAGTATAAAAGAACTCTTCTTGTGTTACTTCTTTACCACTAATAAACTGAATATCGTCTAAAATTAAAACGTCTACATTTCTAAATACATCTTTAAATTTTTGAGTATCTTTATTTTTGATTGATTTAACAAACTGATACATAAATCGTTCTGCTGATAAATAAATTATTTTTTTATCAGTTTTTTTAAGCTCGTTTCCTATAGCATTTAAAATATGTGTTTTTCCAAGTCCTACAGATCCATAAATAAATAATGGATTGTAATGTCCCAGTGTTTCAGAGACTCTTTTTGCTGCTGAAAAAGCAAGTTGATTACTTTCTCCAACTACAAAATTAGAAAAAGTTAATCTGTGGTCTAATCTATTAGTGGCGTAACCAGCATCTTTTGAATCAGCTATTTGAGAGCCTGTAGCAAAGTCAACTATGTTTGTTTGATTGTTTTTTTCATTATAAAAACTTTCGTGTATTTCAAATTGAATTCTCGTAACTGATTTATCTAATTTTTGAAAAAAATCTAAAATTTTGTCTGCGTAATGAGAGACAATCCAATCTCTTACAAAACGAGTTTTAACGACAAGTGTCAGAGAGTTATGCTTTATTTCCTTTGCTTCAACGTTTTGAATCCAGCTCTTATAAACATCCAGACCATAAATTTCTTTTAGTTTTGTTTGAACTTCTGACCAATTTTTTTTTAGGTCATCAGTATTTTGCAGAGCTGTTGTAATTGTCATAATTATTAGAGAGCAGTGTTGTACAGATGTAAGATATTAGTGCAATGAATTTATTTCACAAATAAAAAAAAAAAATTCACTCAAAAAGTGAAGATAAAAAAAATTATTTTACGTCAACTTCAGATTGATTCAATCAAAAGATTAAAACAACTTCGAATTGTTATGTTCAATTTTTTTTACTATTGGAAATTTATTTAAATAAAAAAATTTATTTAAGTGCTGATATTTTTTTTGAAATCCTAGAAATTTTTCTAGCAGCAGTTTTTCGTTTAATAGAGCCTTTTTTCGATACTTTCATTAATTGCGATTGAAAAGTTGAAAAAAATTTCTTAGCTTTTTCTTTGTCTCCATTTTTTATAAGGCTTTCCATTTGAGTTACTGCTCCCTTATACTTACCTATCCGCACTCTATTAATTGCAGTTTTTTTCTTAATTACTTTGGTTTTTTTCTTAGCGGATTTTGTATTTGCCATAAACGCCGTTGCTTATATATGGTGGTTTAAAACGGGTCAACTACTATTCTGACTGACAATTAGTGCAAAAGAAAGTTGCCCTACCACCCGTGATACTTTTTTTTATAAGTCCGGTACAATTTTGTCTGACACACTTTTTATTTTCTTGTCCATACACTTTAAAAGTATTTTGAAACTTGCCATATTTCCCTTCGGAGTTGTGAAAATCTTTGATTGAAGACCCTCCCATGGCTATAGATTTTTTTAATATTTTTTTTATATAATTTATTAAAACTTTTATTTCTTTTTCATGAAGCGCTAGACTACTTCTGTTGGGATTTATTTTAGACAAAAAAAGAGCTTCATTAACATAAATGTTACCCAGTCCACAAATGAAAGACTGGTCCATCAAAGTATTTTTGATAGATTTATTAAATCTAATTATATTTCTTTTGAAAAAACTAAAGTTTAATTCATCAGACAATGGCTCCACCCCTAATTTAGAGAGATGTGAACAATTTTTAAACTCAGTAGCAGTATAATACTTTATAAAGCCAAACCTCCTCGTATCATTGTACACCACGGTATTTTTTTTAAATATAAGGTATATATGGTTGTGCTTATCTATTGGTAGAGTTGACGCATAAAAACTTGTATCTATCAAACCTCTTATTTTATTTTGTTTTACCAATACTCTTCCCGTCATCCCTAAATGAAGTATAAAAAAGTTTTTATCAGAAAGATGAAAAATTAAGTACTTAGAACGCCTAGTAATTTTATTTATTTTTTTACCTAATAAGTTTTTTTTAAAATTCTTATTAATTTTATACCTTAAATTGTAATTATTAATTTTTATATCTGCGATATATTGGTGTTCAACATATTTCTTTAGTGTTTTTTTGGTAATTTCTACCTCTGGTAACTCAGGCATAAAAAATAAGCTATTATAAAAATATCAATGTTTTATATTTGTATATATTAAAATGAAAACCACCAAACTTAAAAAAAAATTAGTAAAAAAAGTTTTTGATAAAGTTCATCAAGAATATGACATCATGAATGATATGATGTCATTTGGATCACATAGATTATGGAAAAAAGAATTTATCAATGTCATGAATATTAAAAAAGATGAAACTATCGTTGATATGGCCTCTGGTACTGGGGATATTGCTAAATTAATTTGTAAAAAAAATTTGTGCGGAAAAATATTAAGAATTGATCCTAACTATTTGATGTTAAAAAGCGGTACTAAGTTTTTTAAAAATGATAATAAAGTTATGGAAATTTGTTCTACTGGAGAAAATATTCCATTAAAAGATACTAGCGTTGATACCTACGCAATTAGTTTTGGAATAAGAAATACCTACAATACAAAAAGGGCACTTGATGAGGCCTACAGAATTACTAAAAAGGGTGGAAAGTTTGTTTGTCTGGAATTTTTCAAAATAACAAAGCCAATTGTAAAAGAAATGTACCAGCTATACTCACAAGCTATCCCTTTAATCGGAGAAGCTATAGTTGGCGATAAAGCCCCTTACGAATATCTAATTAGCAGCATACAAAAATTTTATACTCAAGATGAATTTAAAAAAATGCTAGAACAGTCTAAATTTAAAAATGTGAATTATATTGATTTAATGGGTGGGGTAGTTTCAATTCATACGGCTTGGAAAATTTAGGTGATAAAAAAATTATATAGTTTATTTAAAATTGGAAGAACGCTGGCAAAGGCTGACGCGCTTAATTATTTTGAAGAAATCTATAATCCGCCACTAATTGTTATTATTGTATTTAAAATTTTAGGTTTTAATTTTAAATCTACTAATCAATATACCTCTGCTCCTTCAAATGAAAAGTTTATTAGCGCAGTAAAAAAATTGGGGCCTACATTCATAAAGCTTGGTCAATTTTTAGGTACAAGACCAGATATTGTTGGTGAAGTTTTGGCATCGGATTTACAAAAACTTCAAGACCGAATGCCTGCTTTTAGCCTTTCTCAAGCAAAAGAAAGTTTGCGATCAGAACTTGGAGAACTAACTTATAGCAAAATATCAAATATATCTGAGCCGATAGCAGCTGCATCTATAGCGCAAGTCCATTTTGCCAATATCAATAATAGTGAAAAACAAGTTGCAATAAAAATACTGCGACCAAATATAGAAAAAATATTTAATGAAGAATTAGAGGCGCTTATGCTTCTGGCTTATTTAATAGAATTATTTTTACCAAAAACTAGAAGACTTAAACTTGTTGAGGTTATTTATTTATTAAAAGAAATTACTAGCATAGAAATGGATCTTAGATTTGAAGCTGCTGCTGCTAATGAGTTAAAAAACAACACTGAAAACGATCCTCATTTTAAAGTACCTTTAATTTATTGGGATTTTACTAGCAAAAGAATTTTAACTTTGGAAAAAGTAGATGGAATACCAATAAGAGATTTGGAAAAAATTAATGACAGTAAAATTAATAAAAAAGAATTAGCAAAATGTGTTATTCAAAATTTTTTGAGACAAGCTGTTGGAGATGGTTTTTTTCATGGTGATATGCATCAAGGAAATTTATTTGTTGATTTAGAGGGAAATATAATACCGGTTGATTTTGGTATTATGGGTAGATTAGATAAAGACAATAGAAAATATCTAGCTGACATTCTTTATGGTTTTATTCAAAGAGATTACGAAAAAGTTGCAGATGTTCATTTTAAAGCCGGTCTTGTTCCTAGTAACGAGTCTAAAGAATCATTTTCACAAGCATTACGATCGATAGGAGAACCTATATTTGGACAGTCCATTAAAAATATTTCCGCTGGAAAATTACTTGCACAACTATTTGAAATTACTGAAAGATTTAATATGACTACACAACCACAACTACTGTTACTTCAAAAAAATATGGTTGTAGTAGAGGGGGTTGCCCGATCACTAGATGAAGAAGCAAACATTTGGGATATTTCAAAGCCTATTTTAGAGGGTTGGTTAACTAGAGAAATAAGTCCAAAAGCACAATTTGAACAAGCTATTAATACTACTGGTGAAATCTTAGAAAGGCTCCCAACAATTCCGAAACTTATGGACCAAGCAACAAAAGCTTTAGAACTATTCGTTGCAAAATCTAACTCTGTTTATACGGATCCAACAATTTCTAAAAATTTAGAGTTAGCAAAAAATAAATTAAAAAATGAGAAAAATTCTTTTATCATAAAAGTGTTGGTTGGCTTAATTATTTTAATGTTACTATTTAAATAAATTTTATGGGAACTTTGAACGAAAAAAAAATATTACTTATTATATCCGGAGGTATTGCTGCATATAAAATATTAGATTTAATTCGAAACTTAAAAAAAAAAAATTGTGAAATTAAAACAATTCTAACTGAATCTGCAAAAGAATTTGTTACTAGTCTTTCTATTGCATCCCTGTCTCAAAATAAAGTTTATGAAAATAAATTTGATTTGAATAATGAAATAGAGATGGATCACATAGCTTTATCTAGGTGGTGTGATGTTATCCTTATAGCCCCAACAACTGCAAATTTGATATCTAGGCTAGCCAGCGGATCTGCCGACGATTTTATTTCAACGGTTATTTCAGCGTCCAATAAAGATATTTTTTTGGTTCCTGCAATGAATGTTGAAATGTGGAACAATCCAGCTACTGCAGAAAATGTAAGGACATTACTTAAATATAAATATAAGTTTATTGGACCAGTAGTAGGTGATCTTGCTTGCGGAGAGGTGGGAGAAGGAAAGATGTCTTCAATTAATGAAATTGAAAATACACTTGCGCATTACTTTGCGAAAAAAAACAATAGTTTTAGCAAACTAAAGGCTGTTGTAACCGCTGGTCCCACTAGAGAATACCTTGACCCCGTTAGGTATTTATCAAATGAATCCTCTGGAAAGCAAGGGTATGAAATAGCTAAAAAACTTTTCGACTCCGGTTTTGATACAACTTTAATTACAGGACCGACTAATTTAAATTATCCTGAAAACTTAAAAATTATTAGAGTAACAAGTGCCCAAGAAATGCTGGAACAATGTCAAAATTTATTTCCGATAGATATAGCTGTTTGTGCAGCCGCGGTTGTAGATTTTCAGCCTAATTATCAAAGTGAAAAAATTAAAAAAGAAGAATCTTCCGAGTATAATTTTAAACTTTCGAAAAACGTTGATATTCTCAAACACCTCTCTAATCATGTAAAATACAGACCAAAATTAGTAATTGGATTTGCAGCAGAGACTAATAACATTTTAGAAAATTCTTTAAAAAAAATTAAAGATAAAAATTGCGATTGGATTATTGCTAATGACATATCTGATAAATCAATAGGATTTAATTCGGATAATAATGAAGTTACTATTATTTATAAAAACCAACAAATAGAAAAAATTTCAAAAGCAGCAAAATCAGAAATAGCTTCTGAAATTGTAAATCGTATTATTAAATCTTTAGGTACAAACAATGTCAGAAATATTAATTAAAAAAATATTTAAAGACGTAAATCTACCAAAGTATGAAACGGGTGGATCTTCCGGACTGGATCTAGAAGCTTATGTTAATGCTGATATTGTTTTGGCACCAGGGGAGAGAAAATTAATTCCAACTGGTATTAGTGTTGCAATACCAGATACAATGGAAATACAGATTCGTCCTAGATCAGGCCTAGCTTTTAAAAACGGAATATCAGTAGTTAATACTCCAGGAACTATAGATTCGGATTACCGAGGTGAAATAAAAGTATTGCTAATAAATCATGGTAAGGAAAATTTTATAATTAAAAAATTTCAAAGAATAGCCCAGATGGTTGTTAGCCCAATAATTAAAGTAAAACTAAAAATAGTTGAAGAACTACCAGAAACTATCAGGGGTGAGGGTGGCTTTGGCTCTACAGGTCAGTAAATTATGGTGATCTCAAACGAACAAATCAAAAGATATGCTGGCCAAATTAATTTAAAAAAAATCAGCATAAGCGGCCAAGAAAAAATTATGAAAAGTAAAGTTTTGATTATTGGTCTTGGAGGTTTAGGTACTCCAGCTTTAACTTATTTATCAAGATCTGGAATAAAAAATATAGGGATTGCTGATTCTGATAAAGTTTCAATTTCTAATTTGCACAGACAAATTCTTTATGAAAAAAAAGATTTGTTTAAATATAAAGTAGACATAGCCAAAACAAAAATTCTGGCCATGGACCCTGACATAAAAATAAAGTCTTTTAAAAAAAAAATTACCAAGCAAAACATTAAAAGTATTGCAGGAACTTATGACATTATACTAGATGGAACAGATAGTTTTCAGAGCAAATTACTTATTAGTGATTACTGCAAAAAGCATAATAAGATACTTATTATTGGAGCTATTAACCAATTCGTAGGCCAACTATTTGTTTTTAATTTTAAAAACAAAAAACTTAATTCTCCCTGCTTAAGGTGCTTTATGCCAAAAGCTCCTGATCAAGAAAATAATGACTGCCAAGCACAAGGAATAATAGGAACTATCGCAGGTGTAATTGGAACTCTCATGGCCAATGAGACAATTAAAGAAATTTTGTCATTCAAAGATACTATTTCTGGAAAAATTTTAATTATCGATCTTCAAAAAACAATATTCAGATTAGTAAATCTAAATAAAAATTGCCAAAATCATAGGTAATGAACACTAGAAATTATTTATTTTTATACTTTTTCTTTTTGTATTGTTATCCAGTTTTTTCAGAGATAGATCAAAATTCAAAATACTTAAGCTTAAAAAATAATAAAGTTAATGTACGAATAGGACCTTCTCCTACTTCTCCCATAAAATGGATCTACGAAAAAAAAGATCTACCTGTATTAATTATAGATGAATATTATAATTGGAGAAAAATTAAAGATTTTGAAAATGACACAGGGTGGGTTCACGTTTCACAACTATCAAAAAAAAGATCTATTTTATTAATTGAAGATGATGTCTTGGTTTTTAGCAAACCAACAATATATTCACGCCCCTCTGCCAGGACCTCAAAACTTGAGGTTGCAACTATAATAAAATGTTCTTTAAACTGGTGTAAGGTTAAAAATAATCTTTTTTCGGGGTGGATTAAAAAAAATTCTTTATGGGGCTTAAATAAAAATGAGATTATGAACTAGTTTTTTTGATAAAAATTATTTATAAATGATTATAATCAAATAAAACTATCTTAAAATTAATCCCAAAATGGCAAAAAAAGAAAGCTACACATATCAAGATCTTATAGATTGTGGAAATGGAGTTATGTTTGGCGAAGGTAATGCAAAGCTACCGTTGCCTCCTATGCTGATGTTTGACCGAATTACTAAAATTAATAATGATGGCGGCATTTATGGTAAGGGTCTTTTAGAGGCTGAATTAGATATAAAACCCAATCTTTGGTTTTTTGACTGTCATTTCAAAAATGATCCTGTAATGCCTGGATGCCTAGGACTTGATGCAATGTGGCAACTAGTTGGATTTTTTTTAGGCTGGGAGGGTAATCCTGGAAAAGGTAGAGCGCTAGGAGTGGGGGAAGTTAAATTTACTGGAGAAGTTTTAGAAACCGTCAAAATCGCAAAATATATAATAAATATAAAAAGAATTTTAAAAAAAGATGAGACTTCAGTTGGTCTTGCAGATGGTGTACTTTTGGCAGATAATAAGGAAATCTACAAAGCAAAAAGTTTAAAAGTAGGACTGTTTAAGGGGGTTAAGTGAAAAGAGTAGTTATAACTGGCATGGGTATTGTCTCTTGCTTGGGAAACAATCAAGAAGAAGTTTATCAATCACTTATTAATGGAAAATCAGGCATTACTTATGCTGAAGAATATAAAGAATATAATTTAAAAAGCCAAATTCACGGCAAACCAAATATAAAATTAGAGGATTTTATTGATAGAAAAACTATCAGATTCATGGGATCAGGTTCAGCTTATAATTACATAGCTATGCACGAAGCGATAAAAGACTCTGGCCTTGAGGAAAAAGATGTAAGTAATTTTACTACAGGAATCATTATGGGTTCTGGTGGTCCTTCTATTGAAAATGTTGTGCTCTCAGTTGATAAAACAAGAGCAAAAACTCCAAAATTAATGGGCCCATTCATTGTTCCAAGAACTATGGGTAGTACTGCATCGGCTACTCTTGCCGTTCCTTTTAAAATAAAAGGGGTAAATTACACAATTAGTTCTGCTTGTGCCACTAGCGGCCACAGTATTGGAAATGCCATGGAATTAATTCAGTACGGAAAGCAAAACATAGTTTTTGCTGGAGGCAGTGAAGAGCTACACTGGGCCATGACAGCAATGTTTGATGCCATGACCGCCTTATCCTCAAAATATAATGATACACCAGAACAAGCATCAAGAGCTTATGATAAAACAAGAGATGGTTTCGTCATAGCAGGTGGTGGTGGAGTTTTGGTTTTGGAGGAACTTGAACATGCAAAAGCAAGGGGAGCAAAAATTTATGCTGAACTAACTGGTTATGGAGCCACATCTGACGGATACGATATGGTTGCTCCTTCGGGTGAGGGTGCTGTTCGTTGCATGCAAATGGCTTTAAGTACAAAAAGAAATAAAAAAATCGACTATATAAATACACATGGAACTTCTACTCCGGTTGGAGATATTACGGAATTGCGGGCTGTTGGTGAAGTATTTAAAGATGAAATTCCTAAAATTAGTTCAACAAAATCTTTATCTGGTCACCCACTTGGCGCTGCTTCTGTTCATGAGGCGATATATTGTTTAATTATGATGAAAAATAAATTTATAGCAGCGTCTGCCAATATAACAGAGATGGACGATGAAGCTAAAAAATTTCCAATAGTTACTCAGGTACAAAAAAATATCGAACTTAATTGTGTCATGTCCAATAGTTTTGGTTTTGGTGGAACTAATGCTGCTCTAGTATTTGAAAAAATATAATTATGAAATTATTACAAAACAAAAAAGGGTTAATCATGGGTGTTGCAAATGAGCGTTCAATTGCATGGGGGATTGCACAAAAATTGTCAGAACATGGAGCAGAACTGGCTTTTACATATGTTGGTGACGCGCTTAAAAAAAGAGTTGTTCCTCTTGCAGAATCTTTAGGGTCAACATTTACGCTTGATTGTAATGTAGAAAATAAAGATCAAATTGTTCAAACATTTTCTGATATTAAAAAAAAATGGAGTAATCTTGATTTTGTTATCCATGCAATTGCTTTTTCAGATAAATCAGAATTGTCGGGTGAATATTTAAATACGACAAGAGAAAATTTTTTAAGAAGTATGTTAATTTCTTGTTTTTCTTTTACCGAAATTGCAAAAGAAGCAGCACCAATCATGAATCAAGGAGGAAGTATGCTAACCCTTACTTATGAATCTACAAAAGTAATTCCAAACTATAATGTAATGGGAGTTTGTAAATCAGCGTTGGAAACAAGTACAAAATATTTAGCAAGAGATCTTGGCGGCAAAGGAATTAGGGTGAATGCAATAAGCGCTGGCCCAATTAAAACGTTAGCTGCATCTGCTATCGGAGATGCAAAATTTTTATATAAATGGAATGCTGATCACTCTTTATTAAAAAGAAATGTAGATATTCATGATGTTGGGAATTCGGCTGTTTATCTGGTAAGCGATCTTTCTGGTGGTGTTACAGGCGAAATTCATTATGTAGATGCTGGTTATAACAAGGTTGGAATGCCAGACCCTAAAAATATTACTTCTTAAATTTAATTTTTAGACTAATTAATTATTTATTATCTTCTGCGGCTTCTTTCATAGATAGTTTCACTTTACCTCTATCAAAACCAACTACTTTTACAGAAACTTCATCGCCTTCTTTAACTACATCGGAAACATTTTCCACTCTCTTTGCAGCTAATTGAGAAATGTGAACTAGTCCATCTTGTTTTCCCAAGAAGTTAACAAATGCTCCAAATTCCATAATTTTAACTACTTTTCCTTTATATATTTTTCCCATTTCAGGTTTGGCAACGATATCTTTGATCATTTCGACTGCCTTATTTCTAGATTCCTCATCTGCAGCGGCAATAGTGATTACACCATCATCATTAATATCAAGTTTAGCTCCTGACAGTTCAACAATTTCTCTAATAGTAGCTCCACCTTTTCCAATAACTGCAGCGATATCTTTTTTATCGACTTGCATTTTTTCCATCTTCGGTGTGTTTTTAGAAAGTTCTTTTCTAGATTCTTTCATGGTCTTTGCCATTTCTCCCAAAATATGAATTCGGCCTTCTTTAGCTTGTGCTAAAGCTTTTTCCATAATTTCAAAAGTAATCCCGGTAATTTTTATATCCATTTGCAACGAAGTAATTCCATCGTCTGTTCCTGCAACTTTAAAATCCATATCTCCCAAATGATCTTCATCTCCTAATATGTCACTAAGGATAGAGTAATCATTACCTTCTTTAATTAAACCCATCGCAATTCCAGCAATTGGTTTTTTAATAGGTACACCAGCGTCCATTAAAGCCAGTGAAGATCCACAAACAGTAGCCATTGAAGAAGAGCCGTTTGATTCTGTAATCTCGGAAACTATTCTAAACGTATAAGGAAACTCTTCTTTTGAAGGTAGAGATGCATTAATTGCTCTCCATGCTAATTTTCCGTGACCAATTTCTCTTCTGCCGGTTCCAATTCTTCCAACTTCTCCCACTGAAAATGGGGGAAAATTATAGTGAAGCATAAATCTAGATCTAACTAATCCGTCTAATGTTTCTAATCTTTGTTCATCATCTTGCGTTCCTAAAGTTGCAACGACTAAAGCTTGTGTTTCTCCTCTAGTAAATAATGCGGAACCGTGGACTTTAGGTAAAACACCTACTTCACACCTAATATCTCTAACTTCATTTAATTTTCTTCCATCAATTCTTTTTGAGTCTTTAAGAATTTGAGTTCTTACAATTTCTTTTTCGACATTTTTAAACTGATCATTAATTTCAACTGCTGAATATGTTTCATCACCATCAAATAGTTTTTTTGTTTTTTCTTTAGCTTCACCAATAAGATTAGATCTTGTTTGTTTATCTTTTTGATCAAAAGCTTTTTGTAAATCTGCAGATACTGCCGTTGAAATTTTATTTTTTAGTTCTGTGTAATCTTTTTCTTCAATAATCCATCTAGGTTTCGCTGCTTCTTTTGCAAATTCTTTGATCAAATTAATAACTTCATTTGCTTTATCGTGTCCAAATTTAACCGCATCTAACATTTGTTTTTCTGATAAGCCTGATGCTTCAGACTCAACCATCAAAACAGCATCAGCTGTACCAGCAACAACTAGTTCTAGACTTGAGCTAACGATTTGTTCTTTAGTTGGGTTTAATATAAAATTTCCATCTATCATTCCAACTTTTGCGGCTGCAACAGGCCCCATAAAAGGAATTCCTGATATAGCCAAAGCTGCGGAACTGGCAATTAACGCTAAAACTTCTGGGTCATTATCTTTGTCATAAGATATTACAGTAGGTAGTACCTGAACTTCATTTCTAAAAGAATTTGGAAATAGTGGTCTGATTGGTCTGTCAATTAATCTTGAAATTAATGTCTCAGATTCGGTTGGTCTCGCTTCACGCTTAAAATAACCACCGGGAATTTTTCCTGAAGCATAATATTTTTCTTGATAATTTACTGTTAAAGGGAAAAAATCTATATCTGGTTTTGCTGATTTTGCTGCAACTGCTGTTGCTAAAATGACCGTATCACCACAAGTAAGCATAACCGCTCCATCTGCTTGCCTTGCAACTCTACCTGTTTCTAAAGTTAATTTTTTACCGCCCCAATTAATTTCTTTTTTTACGATGTTGAACATGTAGTTTTATTTACGCAAACCTAACTGCTCTAACACTTTTTTATAAGTAGAAGGCTCTTTTTTACTCAAATACTCTAATAATTTTTTTCTTCGAGAAATAATTTTAGCTAATCCAGTATTGGAATGCTTGTCTTTTTTATTTTTAGCAAAATGAGTTGTTAGGTACTTAACTCGTTCTGTCAAAATTCCGATTTGAACTTCTGATGAACCAACATCAGTTTTGTGTTTCTGTAGACTTTTTATAATTTCTTTTTTTTCAATTTTTTTCTTTGGCATAGTTTTTTAAATATTTAAAATTCTTTTGGGATAAAAAAATCCAGATTTCAACTCTCCGAATGCGAGTACCTGGTTTTGATTTTGGGCTATTAACTTCTTAAGATCAATTTCTCCAAACTCTTCCAACATGCTTACTTTCATTCCGTTTTTAATAAGCTTTATTCTTTTATCTTCTAATTTTATGGATGGTATATGTATTAAAACCTTATTGATTTCAAGTAAGTATTTTTGGAGTTCTTTTTTTTCCATTTTTTTAATGATAAAATCCATATTTAATGAGCTTTTTTGTGTGAATTGACCATATCTACGTCTTACAATTTTAGAGGCATAACCAAATGTATTTAAAGAGTAAGCTATATCTCTAATTAGACTACGAACATAGGTTCCTAAACCACAATGAACCAAAAAAGATGTCCTTCCTTCACCATGCGCAACTATTTTAATATTATAAATTTGAATTTTTTGTGCTTTTAAATCGAATGTCTGATTATTTCTTGCTAGATTATAACAACGCTCACCATTAATTTTTTTTGCGGAGTATCTTGGAGGAACTTGTTCAATGGTTCCAACAAAGGAATTTAATTTTTTTTTGATGCTTTCTTTAGAAGGTATAATTTCAGAAGAATGTGTCACTTCTCCCTCCGCATCTAAAGTGGAAGTTTCTTTTCCCCACACTGCTTCAAAAAAATATGTTTTTTTTAATTCTGATAAATAAGGAATAGATTTTGTAGCTTCATCAATAGCAACTGGCAATATTCCCTCTGCTAATGGATCCAATGTTCCAGCATGACCAATTTTTTTTAGTTTAAATTTAGATTTAATTACGTTTAAACAATAAGTTGATGTGTATCCTTTTGGTTTATAAATATTAATCCAGCCGTTCATTTTGATTTAGAATTTTCAATTATAATTTTTTCAATTTTTTCTGCGTAATCAAACGATTGATCTAGAACAAATTTTAAGTTTGGCAAAAATTTTGCTGTCCATGCTGTTTTAACTCTCTTTTTCACCTCGTAGGAAAATTGATTTAATATTTTAAGAGCCACTTCTGGCTCGTTTCCTGATAGGGGCATAAAATATACCCTTGCATGTCGTAAATCTGGGCTTACTCTAACTTCACTTATTGTAATATTTCTGGTTGATATGGACGGTAAGACAATCTGATCTTTAATAAAAAGATTTGCTATGATTTTTTTTAAAGTTTCACCTACTTTGAGCTGTCTTTGCGATAGCGGCTTGGAAGTATTTTCATAATCCATTAAATTTCTCTTTCGACTGTGATTGTCTTAAATACTTCTAGAATGTCACCTTTTTTAATATCGTTAAAATCTCTAAGTGATACTCCGCATTCTAAGCCTGCCTTGACTTCTTTGGCTTCGTTTTTCTCCCTAAACAAACTGCTTACTTTCCCTGTGTATATAACCGCACCATCGCGAACTAGTCGTATTTCAGAATTATTTTTAATTTCTCCATCTATAACTTTAACTCCGGCAACTTTGCCAGCTTTGGAAACAGAAAAAACCTCCAATACTTCACAAGAACCTTGGCTTTCTTCTTTAGTTTCAGGTGCCAGTAATCCAGATATTTTTTTTGTAATATGATCCAAGGCTTCGTAAATAATATTAAAATATAGAATTTCTAATTTATAACTACGCGCCAAATCTTTGGCTTCTTTATTTGGTCTTATATTAAACCCAAGCAATATTGCGTTCGATGCTTTTGCTAAAGTTACATCCGTTTCAGTAATCGGACCAACTGATGATAAAATTATTTTAGGTTTAATATTTTCAACTTGGATTTTTTCAATAGCATTTGCTAACGCTTCTAAAGAACCATTTACGTCTGTTTTTAATATAATATTAAAACTCTCTTCAGCTGCAGTTTCTCCAAAAATATCATTTTTTTTAGTAGCTGCTATTTTTTTGTCTTTAAGTTCTTGTTTTCTAAACTCAACAATTTCTTCCACTTTAGAGTCATCTTCTACTACTACAAAATCATCGCCAGCATTAGGAACTCCTTGAAAACCCACAATCTCAACAGGTGTGGATGGAAGGGCTTCGTCAATTATTTTACCGGTATAATCATAAATAGCTCTGACTTTCCCATTTGAAGCACCGCTAACAAATAAATCTCCTCTTCTCAAAGTTCCTTTTGTGATTAACACTGTGGATACTGGTCCTCTTCCTTTGTCTAATCTTGATTCAATGACAATACCAGCGGCAGCAACGCTGGGATCAGATTTCATGTCTAATAATTCTGCCTGTAAAATAATTAATTCTTTTAATTTTTCCAAATTTGTCTTTTTTAATGCTGATATTTCTGCGCTTAAAACATCTCCGCCCATTTCTTCTACTATTAACTCATGTTCCAGAAGTTGGTTTCTTACTTTATTTGCATCTGCACCTGGTAAATCGCACTTATTAATTGCCACTATAATTGGAACTTTAGCTGCTTTAGCATGTTGTATTGCTTCTACAGTCTGTGGTTTAATTCCGTCATTTGCCGCAACAACCAACACAACGATATCTGTAATTTTTGATCCACGAGCTCTCATTTCAGTGAATGCTGCATGGCCCGGAGTATCAATAAACGTAATTAAATGTTTATCGTTTACTGTTGTTTGATAGGCGCCAATATGCTGTGTTATTCCCCCATGCTCTGTTGCAACTACGTTTGCTTGACGAAAAGCATCTAATAAAGAAGTTTTTCCATGATCTACATGTCCCATAATAGTGACCACCGGTGGTCTTGATACGGCATTTTTTAAATTTTTATCTTTTGATAAAATATTTTTTAATAACTGATCAGGCTCTTCATCTTTAATAACTTGATGGCCAAATTCATTTACAATAAATTCTGCCGTATCTTGGTCAATACTGTGATTAATGGTTACTTTTACATTTTTTTCTAGAAGAAATTTAATAACAGAGCTTGCTCGCTCGGCCATTCTATTTGCTAATTCTTGTATTGTTATTACTTTTGGAATTCTAACTTGTCTTGTGATTTTTTGAGTGTCTTCGCTAGTGTCGTTCGATTGTCTTTTAAACTGTTTTTCTCTTGCCCTTTTTACTGAAGCAAGACTTCGCGCTCTATTTTCTTCTTCCTCATCCTCGGATAAAGCTTTTGTAACTGTAAGTCTATAATCTCTTTTTTTACCTGCTGATTTTTTGTCAGCTTTTAAAGATAATTCTTCTTCTATTTTTTTCTTCGCCCACTCTTTTGTAGATTTTGGTTTTTCAGGTTCACCAATTATTTTTGGGGTAAAAGCTGGTTTTACAACTGTTTCTGTTTCTGTATTTGCTGAAGTAACAACTGGCGCGATTGGTTCCTTATTTTCTTTTTTTCCAAAAATTGCAGATGTTTTTTGTGCTTGTGTTTTATTTACAGAACTGGGTGCACTGCCAGTAAAATTTTTTAGCGTTAACTTTTTTTTCTTTTCTTTTATAGTCATTGTTTTTCACCTTAGTTCTCACTAAATGTCGAAAACTTTTTTTCTAGCACGCATAATTAAATCGTCTGCATCTTTTCTAGAAATGTCAAATTCTTCAAGAATACCATCAAATTTTTCTCTTTTTCCCTTAATTTCATCGTATCCACCAATAAGCTCATCTGTTGCTAGTTCTGCAAAATCTTTTAAAGTTTTAATATTTTCTTCCCCTAAAATTAGCAACATCCCGAGACTAAGTCCTTTATGACCGGCCAAATCATCTTCAATGCCAAGTTCTTTAACTTTTTTAGCAACTTCAGCTGCTTCTTCTTCTATAAATTCTTTTGCTCTATTTTTTAGCTCTGTAGAAATTTCTTCATCAAATCCTTCGATTTTTAAAAAATCTTCGATACTTGCTGAAGAAATTTTTTCAATTGTTGAAAATCCCTCGGCAACAAGTAATTGAGCCATAGTAGTATCTATCTCCAAATTTTTAACCAGCTTATCTGTATTTCCTTTAAATTCAGATTGTCTTTTTTCAGATTCTTCTTTGTCTGTTAAAATATCAATTTCATAATCTAACAGTTTAGATGCTAAACGAACGTTTTGTCCTCTTCGTCCAATTGCTTTACTTAAATTATTTTCGTCTATTACAACTTCAATTCTTCTTTCATCTTGTGCAATGATTACCTTCATTACTTCTGCTGGTGATAATGCACTTTTAACTAATGACGCCGCATCTTCAGTCCAGTTAATAATATCTATTTTTTCACCTTGTAGTTCATTTACAATTGCCTGGACTCTGCTTCCTCTCATCCCCACGCAAGCGCCTACGGGATCAATGGAGCTATCTTTTGACTGAACACATATTTTAGCTCTGCTACCAGGATCTCTTGCTACTGATTTAATGCTAATGGTCCCCTCATAAATTTCTGGAACTTCTTGTTGAAAAAGTTTCGCTAAAAATTGAGGATGTGCCCTTGATAAAAATATTTGAGGTCCTTTGCTTTCTCTTCTAACGTCGTAACAGTATGCTTTAATTCTATCTCCATTTTTTAGGTTCTCTCTAGGGATAAGTTCTTCTCTTCGAATGATTGCTTCTGATTTTTGTAAATCTACAATGATATTTCCGTACTCGGATCTCTTAACGATGCCACTTAAAATTTCTCCAACCTTGTCTTTAAATTCCTCAAATTGCCTATCTCTTTCTGCATCTCTAATTTGATGAGAAATAACTTGCTTTGCGGTTTGGGCTGCTATTCTTCCGAAATCTACTGGTGGTAATTCCTCATTAATAATATCATCTATTTTAACATCATCTTTTTTTAGCAAAGCTTCTTTTAAACTGATTTCAGAATGACTATTCATCACTCTTTCTACTACTTTTAGTTTTCGGCCTAATTCAATTTTTCCAGTAGAGCGGTCAATTAGAACATAGATTTCGTTTTCGTTACCGTACCTAGTTTTTGCAGCTTTCTCAATCGCACTTTCCATAGAACTAAGAACTAAGTCTTTGCTTATAGATTTTTCATCAGCCACAGCGTCGGCTATTCTTATCAGTTCTGTGCTATCAATTCTGTTATTTAGCATTATGATTTTTCGTAAAAAAAAAGGGCCTAAGCCCATTTCTTAATTGTTAAATTTTATGCAAATTACTCTAATATCTATAATTTTACAATAACTAAAAAATTGACTTTATTTCCTAATTTTTTAGCTCTTAGAAAATATTTAGTCAAAATAAGCTCTTTTGTATCCGTTTTTTTAATTTCAATTGGCATCTCTTTAAAATTTTCTTTATGCAAAGCTATTAAGGCTTCATCATAATAATTTTGATTATCGGTAGCAAAATATAGTTTTCCTTGTTTGGATATTTTTTTTAATATGGTTTTAACAAACTCTGTTCTGAATAATCTTCTTTTATGATGCTTCTTTTTTGGCCAGGGATCTGGAAATAGCATAAAAACTTTTTCAAAAATTATTTTTTCAAATTTTTCAAAAAATGTTTGCACAGGGTAAGGAAATAGTAAAATATTTTTAATATTCTTTTCTACAGATGTATTTATTACACTTGCAACACCATTCATAAAAGGGTCCACACCCACAATATATTTGTCTGGATTTTTTTGAGCTAATTCAATTAGATTTTGTCCCATACCAAATCCAATTTCTAAAATAATTGGTTTAGATTTAATTAATTTCTCTGGATGGAATAAAAATTTTTTATAATTTTTATCTAGAATTTTTTTTTTTCTAGAGAAAGCTTTCGTGATTGAACTCTTCCAAAGAAAATTTTTTGTTGAATCATTATATTTGCTGTTTGAAAATACCTGAGGAATCTATTTTTTCCCAGCTAAATGAACCATCGGCCTCGGGAACTCTTCCGAAGTGTCCATAAGCAGCTGTTTTTCTATAAATTGGCTTATTTAATTCTAATTTATTTCGTATTCCTCTAGGACTTAAATCAAAATTATTTTTAATAATTTTAATAATTTTTTCTACCAAGTTTTGGTTTTCTTGAAAAACATCTAGATAAATAGACAGAGGTTGAGAAACACCAATTGCATAAGATAATTGTATTACTGCTTTATCTACTATACCTGATGCAACTATGTTCTTAGCAAGATACCTTGCCATATAAGCTGCTGACCTATCTACTTTAGTTGGATCTTTTCCAGAAAATGCTCCTCCACCGTGCAAAGCTGCTCCACCATAAGTATCTACAATAATTTTTCTACCGGTTAGTCCCGTATCTCCATCTGGCCCTCCGATGACAAATTTTCCAGTAGGATTTACATAAAATTGATCTTCTGGGCAAATCCAGTTTTCTGGAAGAATTTTTTTAACATACGGTCTAACCATTTCTTTTACTTTTTTTTGGTCAATGGAATCATCGTGTTGAGAGGAAATAACTATAGAACTCACACCCACTGGCTTTGAGTTTTCATATACAACCGAAATTTGGCTTTTAGAATCTGGTCCTAAAAGTTTTAAATCACCATTCTTTCTTGCCTCAGCCAACTCTTTTAAAATTTTATGCGAATAAATGATAGGTGCAGGCATTAATTCTTTTGTTTCCGTACAAGCGTAGCCAAACATGATTCCCTGGTCTCCAGCACCTTCATCTTTCTCGTTTCCGCTTGAGTCTACTCCCCGAGCAATGTCCGCTGATTGCTCATGCAAGTAATTAAAAAATTCAAGATTTTTCCAATGAAATCCATTCTGCTCGTAACCAATATTTCTTACCTGATCTCTTACAGCCTGTTCTATTTCTTTAGAGTCTATTTTGGGTCCTCTAGTTTCACCTGCAATTATAACTTTATTTGTAGTAACAAGTGTCTCACACGCTACTCTACTTTCGTTAAACTTTGATAAGTATAAATCTAAAATAGTATCAGATATTATATCACTAACTTTATCGGGATGACCTTCGGAAACAGATTCGCTAGTAAAAATATAATTTTTATTCATTTATTTTTCTAAAAAAAATAACAAGTATAGAAGTTAATAAAATTAGTAAATGAAAAATTTTATTTTCGTAGATGCTAAATAAGGTTTTGCTATTTTTCTCATAAATATCAACAACAATGGACGAGCTACTAATAAAATTAGTTTTTTTATCAATGACACCATTCGGTTTGATACTTGCCGAAATTCCTTGATTACTCGATCTAATTACATGCTTTCCTTGTTCGATAGCTCTATATTGTGAATGAACAAAATGCTGAGTAGTACCAATAGATCTGCCAAACCATCCATCTTCTGAAATGTTTAAAATAAAATTATAATATTTTTTTTCTTTATCTAACAATCCAGAAAAAATAATTTCATAACAAATAAGTGGTAAAAATTTTATATCATTTCGTATTTCTATGGGGTGTCGGTCCTCTCCCTTCGAAAAAGATCCATATCCAAAAGTAATTTTTTTTAAATTCATTTTTTCAAAAAATGAGTGAAATGGCACAAACTCTCCAAAAGGAACTAGTTTAATTTTATCATAGCTAGAGATGACTTCAGCTTTGTTATTAAGCAACAAAAGACTATTATAAAATTCAATTTGTTCATAGCGCGTGGATCCTAAAATTATTTTATGATTTGATGCAAAATTTTTTTCAAATAAATCTGAATATTGTTTCAAAATTTCGGCATCATGAAAAACGCCCTCGGGCCAAACAAATAAAGTTTCTTGATTTTTAAAAATTCCGGGGCTGCTAACTTCAATTAGTCTATTAATGTAATTTTCTTGATTTTCTATATCTCTTAAATCATCAATATTTTGATCTGGCTGAAGCACAACTACTTTAAAATTTGAGATTTTCTTCAAGCTATCTTGCTTAAGAATACTAGATCCATAATAAAAGTTAGTAAGCAAAATAGAAAGTAAGATTAAAGTCGTTAGAATTAATTTTTTATAAGAAAAATTAAAAAATATAATAAATGGCAAAGAAAAAACGAATATAGATAAAAAATTAAAAGAATAGGTTCCAATTAACCCAAGTACTTGGATAGTTTCAATAGACCAACTCCACGTGTAAACAAATAAATTCCACGGAAATCCCGTAAATAAAAATCCTCTTAAAAAATCTGCCAAAGACAACGCAACTGAAAAAATAACTACGAAATAAATTTTATTTGAAATAAATTTTTTAATTATAGCGCAAGTTAATCCGTAAAAAACAGCGAGAATTGATGGAATGAATATTAACGCTAATGGCTTCAGTATATCTAAATTGGTATCAAAATTTAATGAATAAGTTATCCAATAAATGTTAGACAAAAAATATCCATATCCAAAAGAAAATCCAATAAAGAAAATGGATTTTGCATGCTTGTTTTGATTACTAAAAAGTAAATATAAAAAACAAGGAAATACTAAAAAAGATATTATTGTGAAATTATAAGGTGGTAATGATAAAGATAACAAACCACCAAAAAAAAAAGAAAGAAAATATTTTTTATAATCCAATAAGGAAAAATTCATTTAAGACTTAGAAATCTTTAAAATTTTAATTTTTCTAGGATCTGCATCTAATACCTCAAAGGTATATGCTGGATCAGATTTAATAATCTCTCCTTTTTGTGGAACTCTATTAATCATTGAAAATACATATCCTCCTAAAGTATCAATAGTTACAGAATTAAAAATAATTCCAGTTTTTTTTTGAAATTCTGAAAGTTCCATTTTAGCGTCTGCTATAAATGTGGTGTCATTAATTTTTTTAAATTCTGTAATTTCTTCGTTATCATGCTCATCTTGTATTTCTCCAACAATTTCTTCAACCAAGTCTTCAATAGTCACAAGTCCGTCTGTGCCTCCATGTTCATCTATAACTAAAGCCATATGTAGTTTCGTAGATTGCATTTTTAATAAAATATTTAATACCGGCATCGACGGAGGAATAAAAAGCACTTCTTTCAACAAACTTTTTAAATCAAAATTGTTTTGCATTTCTTTTGAGGTTAATTTGATTAAATCTTTAATATGAATCATTCCTAAAACATCGTCCAAATCTTTTCTATAAATGGGAATGCGCGAATGAGACTCTGCGTTAATAATTTTGATTAAATCATCAAAACTAGCGTTATGAGAAGCGCAGATTATGTCAGCCCTTGGTACCATAATGTCGTACGCCTTTAACTTATTAATGGTTAATATATTTTCTAAAATAGTTTTTTCTTTTGATGTCAAATTTGAGCCTGCGTCGTTAGAACTCTCTTCAATTGCATCCTGGATACTTTCTCTTAAGTTGCCTTGCTCAGATGAATAAAATAAAAATTTGGCTAATTTTTTAATAACACCGTCTTTTTTGCTTTTTATCATATTTTAATTGTAATTTTCTTTTCTAAGTCAGACATTACTTTGTAATTTTTCATATTATTATGTTCATAACCAATTAAGTGCAAACATCCGTGAACAAATATTTTGTTTACATATTTCAAAAAGTCTACTTTTTGTTTCTTTATGTAATCATAAGAAAAAGCTAAGTCTCCTAAATATAAATTTCTTATTTTATTTTTTTTCAAAAAAAATTCTTTTTTATAGTTTGGAAAAGATAACACATCAGTATCTTTTGAAATTTTTCTGAATTTTTTATTTAGCTCTTTCATATTACTCTTACCTGTCAATAACACAGAAACTTCTATATTTTTGTTCTTAAAATTTTTTATAGAGTTAAAAATAATTTTAAAATTTTTTTTTAATAATTTTTCTATCGTTGGAACTTCTTTTATCCAGCTATTCTTATTAATAAGAATATTTGCCTTAAACATCTAAAGAATTTTTTTTGTATGCTTCAATAATTTTTGATACTAACGGATGTCTTTGAACGTCTGTAGCATCAAATTTAACAATTTTAATTTCTTCTATATTACTGAGTACATTTGCTGAGTTCATAAGACCTGATACTTTAGAGTTCGGCAAATCAATTTGAGTCGGGTCACCGTTCACAACCATCGTCGTATTTTTTCCAAGCCTTGTAAGAAACATCTTAATTTGTGTTTCTGTTGCATTTTGTGCTTCATCCAAAATAACAAAAGAATCTTTTAAAGTTCTTCCTCTCATAAAAGCCAGTGGTGCTATTTCTATAGATCCATCTTCAATTTTTTTATTCATCTTATCATGACCGATTAATTCGCTAAGTGAATCATAAAGCGGAATAAGATAGGGATCTATTTTATCTTTTAGGTCTCCAGGTAAAAAACCAAGGCTTTCTCCTGCCTCTACAGCCGGTCTTGATAAAATTATTTTTTTAACCTCGCCAGAAACTAACTTATTAACTGCAACAGCTACTGGTAAAAAAGTTTTTCCTGTTCCGGCTGGACCTATGGCGTAAATAATATTATTTTTTTTTAAAATTTCTAAATATTTTTTTTGTTTTTCTGTCCTTGCATATACAGTTTTTCTTGGCGTTTTAATTCCAAAATCATCATTTGAAATCTGGTCCTCTAATGCTAAATTTTCGTTATTCACATTATTCGTTTCAAAATTATAAACAGATATAATGTCATCATCTTCAAAATCATTTTTATCAAAAGATTTTTTTAATAACGTATTTATTACGTTAATAACTATTTCAGAGTCTTTTTGTTTACCTTTTATTGTAATTAAATTTCCTCTTAAATTAATTTGAGTTTTTGATATTTTTTCTAGTAAAGAAAAATTCTCATCGTGTGTTCCGCTAATTTTAGCAAGTGAGTGATTGTTTTTGATATGTATACTAACTACATCATTCTTTGAATCCAAAACCTGTAATAAGTCATTCGATAGTGCCAATTTATTCATTTAGTTATTAATCATAGTTCCAAATAAATTATTTTTTGTACAAGAATTAATGAACACTTCCGCCTCTGTTCCAGGAAAAGATTTAGTTCCTTCAATAAACACTGCTTGCATATACTCATTTCTACCAAACAGTTGGTTACCTTTTTTTGTTATATTTTCTAATAGCACTTTTGTTTTTGTATTAATTTTACTTTCATTAAACTTCATTTGCAAATTAAAGAGTTTATTCTGCAAGATTTCTAGTCTTGTTTTTGTTATTTCTTTAGGTATTTGTTGATAATCAACTGCTGGCGTTCCTGGCCTTTGGCTATAAATAAACGAATAGGAATTAGAAAATTTTACAGTTTCTACTAAATCCAATGTATCTTTAAAATCTTCATCAGTCTCTCCTGGATAACCTACGATAAAATCACTTGAAAATTCCATATTTTTTCTGACTTTTTTAAATTTATAAATAAGTTCTAAATAAAATTCTCTGGTATGTTTTCTGTTCATCAAATCTAGAATTTTATTAGACCCAGATTGGACAGGTAAGTGCAGTTGCGGCATTAATTTTTCTTCATCTCTAAAAATATTAATTAAGTCTTCGTCAAAATCATTTGGGTGAGAAGTAGTAAATCTAATTCTTTTTAAATCCTGAATTGGAGAAATTTTTTTAATCAAGGAGGCAAGATTTATTTTTTCGTGTAAATAACCACTTACATTTTGACCAAGAAGTGTAATTTCTCTAGCTCCATTATTAACTAGAGTTTTAATCTCGTTAATTATTTGATCTGGATTTCTAGAAAATTCTGGACCTCTTGTGTATGGGACAACACAAAATTTACAAAATTTATCACAACCTTCTTGAATAGTAATAAAAGAAGAAACTTTAGATGATAAGTTTTTATAGTGCTCTAATGAATCAAATTTTTCAGATACATTCAAATCTGTATTAAAAGTTTTTTTTTGTCCTTCTAAATGATTTTTTATTAAATTTGGCAAAGTATGATAGGCTTGCGGTCCCACAACAATATCTACAAAATCACTTTTTTCAAATACTATTGAAGACTCTGCTTGTGCGACACATCCTGCTAATACAAAAATTGGCTTTTTACTTTTGCCTCTTAAAATTTTTTTAATTTTTCCAATATCTGAATAAACTTTTTGGGTAGCCTTTTCTCTTATATGACAAGTATTAAATATAAAACAATCAGCGGACTCTATTTCACTCACTTTTGTAAAATCAATAGAAGACATTAAATCAGAAATACGATTAGAGTCGTATTCATTCATTTGACATCCGAAAGTTTTTATAAAAAAATTTTTAGACAATTATTTTTTTTTTTTGCAATATAATTCAAGTCTATGATCGACAAGATCAAAACCAAGCCTACTAGCAATTTTTCTTTTAAGTTTTTCAATTTCCTCATCAACAAACTCTATAATTTCCCCTGAATTCACATCTATTAAATGATCATGATGAGTCTCTGTAACTGCTTCATACCTTGACTTACCAGCTTTAAACTCGTGCTTATCAATAATATTTGCTTCTTCTAGTAATTTTACGGTTCGATACACAGTCGCGATACTAATTTTTTTATCAATAGTAATGGCTCTTTTATGTAACTCATCAACATCCGGATGAAATTTTGTATCTGCAATCGTTTCTTCTAATAGTTTTACTATTACTTTTCTTTGGTCTGTTAGCCTAAGGCCCTTGTTAATACATTTTTGCTCTAAATTAACAGCGAATGGAGAGGTTTTATTTAGCATGTTATAAATTCATCTCGTACATTGGATTTAAATCTTTTTTATAAAAAAGTTTTTTTTGAATGAGGGTTTCAACTTCTTTAAAACCATAAACAAAGGGAACTATATTTTTTTTAAAAATACCATTGTATTCGTAATTAGAAACAACTTTATTTTTACTTATAATTCTATCAAATTCATCCATTTTAATCTCCTTGAACCTAGATTGTAAGCTTAAAAACTTTTTGTTGAAATACATAATCATATAAGCTGCAATTTTTTTATTTGTTTTAACGATGCTCCATAAATCATCATTACAAAATCCTACAATTTTAATCGATTTAATAAGAGACAAAACCTTTAAACAAGATAAAATATTTCGAATACCCACAAAACTTCCAGGCCCAAGGTTGACAAGCAACAGTCTTACTTCATCAAGGTTGATATCATTTTCTTTTAATATTTTACTAAAATCTTTTGAAAAATTGTCACTTTTTAAATAATTTTTAACTTTAATAGTTTTTTTTTTGTTAATATTTGAGGTGATTATTAATGAATTAAGAGTAGAATCCACCGATATAAATTTTAACATGACTTTAAAAAAATTTTATTTCTATATCTTATTTTTACTTTTTTTATTGCCTTCCAAAAGCTTTGCAGAAAATTTAAAAGAAAAAGGCATTATATCCTTAATGTATCATAGATTTGAAGAAAACAAATATCCGACAACTAATATAAAAACAAATGACTTTAAAAAGCAAATTGAGCTCATAAAAGATGCAAAACTTGAATTTATAGGAGTTGATCAGCTCTTAAAAATCTTAGTAGACAAAGAGCCATATGCAAATAAAAAGATTTTATTAACTATCGACGATGCTTTTGAATCTTTTTACAAAAATGCGTGGCCAATTTTAAAAGATAAAAAAATTCCATTTATTCTTTTTGTTAGTACTCGAGAAGTTAATGCAAAACATCCCAATTATATGACGTGGGATCAAGTTCGAGAAATACACCAATCTAAAATTGGTACTATAGGTGGCCACAGTTTTAGTCATGAATATTTGGTTGATTTTACAAAAGACGATATAATTAAAGATATTCAAAAATCCCACGATGATTACATAAAAGAACTGGGGAGTGTTCCTAAAATATTTTCATATCCCTTTGGTGAATATAGTAATGAAATAAAAAAAATTGTTGTTGATTTTGGTTATAAGTTGGCATTTGGACAACACTCAGGGGTTATTCATCAAAATGAAGATATGTTTGAACTGCCAAGATTTCCAATCAATGAGGCTTATGGAAAAATAGATAGATTTAATTTTTTACTAAATACAAGTCCTTTGCCGCATAAGTTTTACAAACCTGAAGAAAAATTACTTTCTAGCAACAATCCTCCAAATATAGAAATTGAGTTTTTAATGAACGTTAAAAATATAAATTGTTTTAGCAATGAAGGTGATCAATGGGGCCCAAGTGAAGTAGCTTTTTTAGACGACAATTGGATTAGAATTATTTTAAAGAAAAAATTTGAATCAAGAAGAGGAAAATTTAATTGTACTATGCAATTAAGCGACGGCAGTTGGGGTTGGTTTGGAAGGCAGTTTGTTATTAATAATTAAACAACGTTAGGTTTTTTCTTTCTAGACAAAACTGAATCATCAAAATCAGTTAGAGAATTTTGTTCAATAATTTTTTTTAATCTGTACGAATACTCGTAGCCAATTTCAGAATATTTGTCTAAATATTTAGTCAATTCTAGTCCTAAAATTTTATTATTATTTTTTCTTTGCATAGCTCTAGTTTCTCTAAATTCTTGATAATTAGAATGAGTATTTAAATTCCATTTGTATGAGGAAACAGATGCTCTTATGATTTTAAAACTTGTTACCTCAAAATTGGCCTCTTCATCTCTCTCATTGGGAATTATACCTTTTCCCTTTTTCCATGTTCTGGCGCCATAAAGCGAGTTACCCTCTAATGCAAATCTAGATGTCCCCCAGCCACTTTCATAAGCCGCTTGAGCCAAGGCGATAGAGGGAGGAATAATGTCCATTCTTATTTTTAATTCTTCAATACTTTTGTCTGTTATTTTGTATTGCACGAATTTTTCATTGAGCCACTGCTGCTCAACTTCGTTTAAGCTTTTTTCTCTTAATATTTGGCTTAGATATTCTCTGTCTTGAGTTATTTGTTCATTTTCATAAAGAATTATAGGTAAAATGACTTTTATAAATAATCTTTTTCTATCAGCTATATTATCTATTTGGGCTATGCCCGTGGGCAATTTTGACAAAAAAATAGGCTCAACTGCTTTTCCATCACGTATATCTTTTAAATTATAATTTTCTTCCTCAAATAAACTTATTATTGTTCTTGCATCAATATTATTTCCAAAACCAAGCATTTGCTTATCTGAAAATTCAGATGGCTTTTCTATTGGTACCTGAATTTTTGGCTTTTTGTTAAAATTTAATAAATTTTGATCAATAGCAAGAACGTCATCTTTTGAATAATTATTCACAATCAAAGCTTTGTCTCCTGCAATTTTTGCATAATTTGTATTATTAAAACTAGGACGAAAAAGAATTGCAAAAAGAACCAAAGTAATAACCCCTCCTTTTGCGTAAGGCAGATTATAATGCTTTCGTAAGTGATTATCTAATTTTTTTGGAGATTTTCCGAGAACGTAGGTGTTAAATTTATAAAAAATATCAATAAACCTAATAAACTTTATAAAATTAATTTTTATAACTTTAAACATACTTTAAATTTTCAAATTTATTCTAAGTTTACCGCTGTAACGGAATGTACTTCTGGAACATAGTGTTTGATCATACGTTCAACCCCTTGTTTTAAAGTAACAACTGAACTTGGGCAACCAGCACACTACCTTTTAACATAACTTCTGCTACTCCATTTTTGTAAGATTTTAGCTGAATGTCTCCTCCATCTCTTGCAACTGCAGGTCTAATTTTTTCATTCAACACCTCTTCTATTTTTTGAGAAATATCGTCTTTAAAATTTGTAGTTTTTTCAAATGAAAATGGTTTAAAATTAGTTCCAATTTCTTCTTCCAAGATATTAAGGATATCTTCTTTAATTTCATTCCAATTCTTATTCTGAGATTTTTTGATAGTTATAAAATTTGTGTCGATATAAATTAATTCAGATAAATTTGCTGAAAATAATTTTTCTGCAAATTTAATTCCAGAGCACTCATCTAATGATTTTATTTCTTTTGATCCACTAGATGCTAAATCGAATTCAAATACGAATTTTTTGGACTCTGGGTTTGGGGTATCTGTTACATTAATCATGAATTTAAATAATTTTGTATCCAATCACTTTAACCCAATTAAAATTCAATTGAAACTTAGTAATTAAGCAATTAAATCAATATCTTTTTCCTTAAGAGAACCAGGCACAATGACAATAGGTATAGTTAAATCTTTGATCTTTTTTCCCGTTAAAGCTTTAATTAATGGCCCAGGATCTTCGCTATTTGGTGTAGAAGCTAAAACAAGAAATCGAATATTTTGATCTTCTTTAATTAGTTTTAACAATTCATCGGCTCGGTCTCCAATTTTAATAATGATTTCACTTTCTATATTAAATCGAGTTTTAATTTTCTGAGACCAAATTCTACAAAGTTTTTTTGCTTCGCTTGTCTCTTCTTGTTCAATTAAATTTTCTATTCTTGCCCACTGCGCATTAATTGCTGGATCAACAATATATAATAAAGATAATTGTCCATCAGTATGAATGGCTCTATTTGCTGCAAAGTAGACTGCGTTTTCAAATTCTTTACTCTCATCAACCACTATTAAGAATTTTTTTTTCATTTTGCCAATCCTACTATTTCTTTTATCTCTTTTAAATTCTTGTTTGCAACTAAATTTGCTTTCATTTTTCCATTTTCAAGAATTTTAATTAAGAAATCTTTATTAGATTTTAATTTTTTAATCTCTTTTCCAATAGGTAATATTTTTTCTATCAATAAAGCACTTAATTCTTTTTTAAAATCAGAAAATATTTTTCCCTCCCATTCTAGAACAACTTCTTTTATTTTTTTATTTGCTAAAGCAGAAAAAATATTGATTAAATTTCTAGCTTCTGGTCTTTCTGCTCCAGTAATGATGTTTAGGCCGATAGGTTCGCTATCTGTTTTTGCTTTTTGTATTTTTTTAATAATTAAATCTTCGTCATCTGTTAAGTTAATTCTCGACAAATCTGATTCTTCAGATTTGCTCATTTTTTGCAAACCATTTCGCAAACTCATAACTCTAGAAATATCTTCAGAGATAATTGGCTCTGGCATTGTAAAGAAGTCTTTTGCATTAAAATCATTATTAAATTTAATCGCTATATCTCTACATAATTCTAAATGCTGTTTTTGGTCATCACCCACAGGAACGTGGGTTGCTTTATACATAAGTATATCTGCGGCCATCAATACTGGGTAAGTATAGAGTCCGACACTTGCTTTTTCTTTGTTACTTCCAGCTTTTTCTTTGAATTGAGTCATTCGGTTAAGCCATCCTATTCTTGCAACACAATTAAAAATCCAAGCTAATTCGGCATGTGCTCCAACGGACGATTGTACAAAAATAGTATTAGTATCTGGATCAATTCCTGAAGCTAAAAGAGCGGATGCCGTTTCTAATACATTTTGACGTAAAATATCCGGATCATGATTAACTGTAATTGCATGCATATCTGCTAACATGAAAAAACATTCAAATTTTTTTTGTAATAATACAAAATTGTTTATAGCTCCCAAGTAATTTCCAAGATGCAAATTACCCGTTGGCTGGATACCAGATAGTATTCTATTTTGATTCATACGTTTTAACTTTAAAATCCTTAATACTAAAAGATTTGAATAATATTGAAAGTACAAAATAAATTATTGATGAACTACCAATGATTATGACTAAATTTAATATTTTAGAAAAAGAGCTACTATAAAAATTAAATTGAAATTTAAACAATAAAAAATAAAGAATTGCACTCATAACAAACGAACAAACAAAAATTTTTCCTATTCTTTTTTTAAACGTTGCATCAAACTCATGTAAATTATTTTTTAATAAAAAAATTTGGTAAATAAACACCCCACACCAACAAGAAACCGTGGTTCCTAAGGCAATAGAGATAAAGCCTAAATAAGAAAAAAAAGCTAAACTTATTAAAACGTTTAGTATTACGGTTATAATAGATACATAAAATGGAAATTGAGTATCTGATCTAGCAAAGTAAAAACTAGAATAAATTTTTAATAATGAAAAAGCAGGTAAACCAAAACCAAAAACAAATAATGCTTTTGATGTCTGAGAGACACTTTCTTGATCAAAGGAGCCATATCCAAAAAGTGTTGAAATAATTGGCTCTGTGGCCATAACAATACCTATCATGGCAGGAGCAGATAAAAACAAGGATAGTTCAATAGATCTATTTTGTAAAAAGAAACTTCTTCCATCTTTTTGTTGAAAAATTTCTTTGGATAAGGCTGGTAGTATAACTGTTCCAATTGCAATTCCTGTTATTGCTAATGGTAATTGATAAATTCTATCAGCATAATATAAATAAGATACGGCACTAGTTTGAAACGACGCAATAATTGTTCCCACTAAAATATTAATTTGCATTACTCCAGAAGAAAAAACGCTAGGTAGTAATTTTTTGAAAAAAATTTTAACATCCGGAGAAATTGTAAATTTAAATTTTATGATGGGGGTAAAATATTTTTTTCCATAAATAAAAAGCATTACAAACTGAAGTATCCCAGCAACAGTAACTGCCCATGCCATATAAAAAACTAATTGTTGGTCAAAAAAATTTGCAAATAAAATAGTGGAAATGAGCAGTACATTAAGAACAATAGGCGCAGCTGCTGCTAAGGCAAATTTTCCTTTGGTATTTAAAATCGCAGAATAAAATGAAGATAAAGATACAAAAAGTAAAAAAGGAAAAGCAATTCTACTTAAGGTAACAACTAACTCATACTTTTCTACGTCGCTAATAAATCCTGGAGAAATTAAATAAATAACTGCGCCCATAAAAACCTCGGCGATACACACAAGGATCAATAAGATGAATATTAATAAATTAAAAACAGAATTCGCAAACTCAAAAGACTGATTTTTTAAATCTAATTTTACGTATTGTGGGACGAATGCAGAATTAAAAGAACCCTCGGCAAATAACCTTCTAAAGGTATTGGGCAGCCTAAATGCCACAAAAAAAGCATCGGCTAAGAAACTTGTACCAAGAAATATAGCGATTAAAATATCTCTTAAATAGCCAAGGATTCTGCTAGCTAAGGTTAAGAATCCAAAAGAACTGACGGATGACAAAATATTCATTATTTTTTAATATTTGTATTGTTTTACAATCTTAATGTTCTAAATTCCGTCCTACAAATAAAAATTGACATTTAAATGTGTCAAAAAATAAATGACAAAAAAGACGCCTACTCAAAAATATACTGATAAAGAAGCATTAGACTTCCACACAGAGGGAAAGCCTGGAAAAATAGAGGTAATATCCTCAAAAAGTTTATCTACACAGAGAGATTTGGCTTTAGCTTATTCCCCAGGAGTTGCTGTTCCTTGTATAGAAATTGGCAAGAATCCAGAAGCTGCTTACGATTACACTAGTAAAGGAAATTTAGTTGCGGTGATTAGTAATGGAACCGCAATTTTAGGACTTGGTGATTTAGGAGCTCTTGCATCAAAACCTGTAATGGAAGGAAAATCAGTTTTATTTAAAAGATTTGCCGACATTGACTCAATAGATATTGAAATTGATTCTAAAGATGCAAATGAAATTATTAACGTCGTTTCTAAAATCGCAGTTACGTTTGGAGGAATTAATTTAGAAGACATCGCCGCACCAGATTGTTTCGTTATAGAACAAAAATTAAAAGAATTAGTTGATATTCCAATTTTTCACGATGACCAACATGGGACAGCAATTATCACAACTGCAGGATTAATTAATGCACTGGACATCTCCGGAAAATCTATAAAAGATGTCAAAATTGTTGTGAATGGAGCTGGAGCTTCCGCGATAGCATGCACAGAATTATTTAAAAATAGTGGTGTGCCAAATGAAAATGTTACGATGATAGATCGTAAAGGAGTTATTTATAGAGGAAGAGCAGAAGGTATGGATCAGTGGAAATCCAAACACGCAGTAGAAACAAAACATAGAACATTAGCAGAAGCAATTAATGGAGCAGATGTTTTTTTAGGATTGTCAGCAAAAGATGCTCTTACACAAGAAATGGTAAAATCAATGGCAAAAAATCCAATTATTTTTGCTTGTGCCAATCCAGATCCAGAAATTAGACCAGAGTTAGTAAAGGAAGTTAGGGATGACGCAATTATTGCAACAGGAAGATCTGATTATCCTAACCAGGTAAATAACCTGATTGGTTTTCCATATATTTTTAGAGGTGCTTTAGATGTTAGAGCAAAAGAAATTAACGAAGCTATGAAAGTGGCAGCAGCAAATGCAATTGCTCAGCTTGCAAGAGATAATGTTCCAGATGAAGTTGTGGCTGCATATGGTGGTGAACGACCGGTTTATGGGAGAGAATATATTATTCCATCAACTTTTGATCCAAGACTAATCACTGTAATTCCAATGGCGGTAGCCAAAGCCGCGATGGATAGTGGTGTAGCTAGAAAACCTATTGAAGATTTTGAAAAGTATGAAAATCAACTAGCTGCTAGATTAGATCAGTCGATGAATTTTATGAGAACAATTAATTCCACTATTAAAGGTAAGAAAAAAAGAGTTGTATTCGCTGAAGGAGAGGATGCCGAAACTCTAAAAGCTGCTGTAGCATTTAAAAATAGTGGTTTAGGAGAGCCGGTTTTGATTGCCAATGAAGAAAAATTAAAAGAAACATTTAAAAAAATAGGATTAGACGAAAACTATAAAATTGAAATTTCAAACTCTGCTGACAAAGATAGGAGTGAGGAGTATGTTAAGTTCTTGTACAATAAGCTTCAGCGTAAGGGTGTTCTTGAAGCAGACTGCAATAAATTAGTCAAAACAGACAGAGCAACATGGGGATCTTGCATGGTGTCTTGTGGTCACGCCGATGCAATGGTTACTGGAAATACTCGTCACTATGCTGCAACTGTTGAAAAATTAATGCAATCTGTAGGTCCTAGAGAAAATGAGCTAGTTTTTGGAATGTGTATTTTTGTCAACAAAGGAAAAACAATTATTATTGCTGATACAAATGTTATCGAGTATCCAGATTCTGAGCAGTTAGCAGATATGGCTATTTCCTCTGCAAGAGTTGCCAAACAATTAGGACTGGATCCTAAAGTTGCTTTCTTATCTCATTCAACATTTGGGCAACCGGAAACAGACCGAACTAAAAGAGTTGCAAAATCAGTTGAAATTCTAAAAGAAAAAAAAGTTGATTTTATATTTGATGGAGAAATGCAGCCTGATGTTGCTTTAAATAAAAAATATCAATCTACTTACTCTTTTTCTGCATTAGTTGGGAATGCTAATATTTTAATCATGCCTTCTATTCATGCTGCTGCAATATCAATTAAATTATTAAAAGAATTAAGTGGAGGAAAAGTTATAGGACCAATGCTTATAGGATTAGGTCAACCTATTGAGGTTGCTCCTTTAAGATCAACAAGTAATGAAATTTTAAATCTAGCTTCTATTGCAGCCTACTCAGCTGAAACAATTAAATACTAATTCTATTTTTTATTTTTTGAGAGCTCTTCAACCAGTAAAATAGTGGTATCAACACTTTTCACATCTTTAATTAAAGAAGCTTCATTAATAACTTCCCTTCGCTCTTCTTCGTTTGCAGCAATTCCAAATACAAATATAACTTGGTTAACTGTATTTATATTATAATTAGCAATTTTAATTTTTTTATTAGTAAGCATTGCTACATTAAGCTGGGAAGTAATGAGCACATCTTTTGAATAGTTTTTTAATGAAAATTTATCTTTTACTTCAATATTATTCTTTACTGACCTTGCCCCTTCTGTTTTCCAAGCAAGTTTAGTCATTAAAATCTTTTCATCCACCGTATTGACTGATCCTGTCAAAAAAATATGTCCATCTACAACTTTAGAAGAAACATTTAAAATATACTTTTTGTCTGCTTGAGCCATTCTAATTAAAATAGATTTTTGCATTATAGAATCGTCAATTTGTGTTCCTAAAGTTCTTGGATCTAAGTAAATACTTACTCCACTTCCCAAAACGCCCTCTGAACTAACTCCGATACATCCATTAAGAGTTAATAAAGATACAAATATAATTAAAATTTTTTTCATTTATTTATTTTTAATACGTTCTGATAAATAATTTTTTTACTTATTTTCAGTTTTTCTGCAAGATATTCTGAAATATCTTTTGATGACATTTTGTTTAATAAAAGTTTTATCTCTTTAATTAAATCTACATTACTAATATTCTTAGAATCTTCTTCTTTATTACTAATGACAAGAGTTATTTCTCCTTTTAAATCGTTTGTGCCAATATTGTGTATTAATTCGTTCACACTCCCGGACAAATATGTCTCGTGCAATTTTGTGATTTCTCTTGCAATAAAAATTGGCCTTTCTCCAAAGTAAGGGGGGAACTCCTTTAAAATTTTTTTTAGATCTCTTGCAGGCAAAAATAAAACTATTGAGCTATTTATTTTTGATAATACTTCTAATTCTTGCTCTCTTTGATTGGTGGTTTTGGACAAAAAACCGTAAAAATAAAATTTTGTGTCAAAACCTGATACAGACATAGCAGCAGTAACAGAAGATGGGCCTGGCACGGGTACTACCTTGACATTTTGTTCTCGTGCTGACTTCACTAAAAAATGTCCTGGATCAGATATGAGTGGTGTTCCAGCATCTGATATTAATGATACTATTTTGCCTTCACCAATATCCTTAAAAATTTCTTCTACATTTTTAATTTCATTAAATTTGTGAAAAGAAATTAATTTTTTTTTGATATTGTAGTAATTAAGTAGTTTTAAAGAATGTCTTGTATCTTCGCACAAGATATAATCCGATTTTTTTAAAACTTCTAAAGCTCTAAAAGTTATATCAGATAAATTTCCAATAGGAGTGGAAACAACGTATAGAGCTGGATCAATTAGATTATTTTTTTTGTTTACCAACATATTTTCATCTATATCATTAACACAATTTTATGAAAAATTTTTGTATTAAATTTTTTTTGCTTTCGTTTCTTTTGTTAAATTTAACAATCGCAGCTAACAGTAAAAACCAGTCTTTAAGAATAGGTGCAATTCTTCCACTTACGGGTGATTATCAAGAACTTGGAAATAAAATATTAAAAACGTTTGAGCTGACAATTTTTGAGCTTTCGAATGTTGATGTGACCCTGATACCTTTCGACAACAATAGCACTGAAGCTGGAACTAGATTTGCTTTTAAAGAACTCCAAACGCAAAAAGTTGATATTGTTTTGGGGCCGATTTTTATGAAAAATTTACTATCCATTGTGCAAGAAGAAAATTTTTCAAAATATATCTTTATATCGTTAAGTAATAACAACGTTGGACTTCCAAGCAATGTAATTTCATTCGGGGTAAATTTAGATAGTCAAATTTTAGCACTACGTTCAACTATTAATGATAAAAATAAAAAAAAAATATTTTTTGCTGATAACTCTGAATTTTCAATGAATGTTTTAAAAAAAATTGAAGAAATTAAAATTCCGTTATCAGCAAAATATCAATATTCAAATTTTGATGAAATTAATGAAAAAGCTAAAATGGCAACCTCATATAATTATAGACACAAAAAACTGCTAGATTTGATTACTGAATTAAAAAAATCAGACAATAGTAGTGATCAGGCTAAAGTTAAAAGCCTCGAAAAAAAAGATACCTTGGAGGGTGTGAGCTATCAACAAGTTATAGTTCCATTGTTTGATGATGATTTAATAAGTGTGGTTTCTTTTTTTGATTACTACGATGTTAATTACAAAGACGCTGCATTTGTAACATTAAACCAATGGTTTAACCAAAAATTGTTACTGGAGCCATCACTACAAAATATTATTTTTCCCTCAATTAACTACTCAAATTTTCAAGAACTAAATAAAAAACTTAAAGAAAACTATAATATCGAAATATCAAATATTGAAATCTTAGCCTACGATATTATTCCTCTTTTAGTATCGAGTTGGTATGACAAAAAAAATGATTTCTTTTCAACAGAAGACTTTGTTGGCAAAGAATTTAGAGGAAAAAGTGGAATATTTAAAATAAATAATCAGAACTACGCGGACCGCAAATTAGATTTGTATCAAATTAAAAATAAATCTTTTGTTAAAATTAATTAAACTTAAAATATTTCTTTATTTTTTTAAAAGCTTTAAATCTATGAGATATTTTGTTTTTATATTTAGGATTAAGTTCACCAAAAGTTTTTGTTTCCCCATTAGCTGTAAAAATAGGATCATAACCAAACCCTTTCGACCCCTTCGCAGGAAAGCTAATTTTTCCAAAAACCTTTCCTACAAACTCAAAAGATTGTCCTGTAGGGTATCCAATAGAGATGCAACATGTAAAATTTGCTTTGGATTGCAATAGCTTTTTTTTAAAAAGAAGTTTTCTAACTTTTTCCATTGCATCACCGAAATCTTTTTTCTTACCAGCCCATCTAGCAGAGTAAATTCCTGGCTTATTATTTAGCTTTCTAACTTCAAGACCAGAGTCGTCTGAAATAGCTATTAGACCTGATTTTTTTGCACAATATAAAGATTTAATTTTCGCATTACCTTTAAATGTTTTGGCAGTTTCTTTTGGCTCTTTTAGATTAAAATCTTTTGGGCTAAGACAAAGTACTTGTTTTGGGAGCAATTCTCTAATTTCCTTAAATTTTCCTGGGTTATTTGTTGCTATAAGAATACGATTTATTCTTTTTAATTCTTTGAGTTTATGCACTGAGTACTTTTTTTTGTATTAAGATAATTTCTTCAATAGATTTTTTAGAATACTGCATCATTTCTAAAAATTGAATTTCACTACAAGTTGTTTTTTCCCCTGTTAACTGCAATTCTATTATTTGATTTTTGTCATTCATCACATAATTAGAATCTACATCTGCTTTGCTATCTTCTTCATAATCAAGATCCATCATAATTTCCCCGTTAATAATTCCACAACTTATGGCCGCAACATAATTTTTGATTGGGTTATGATTGATCTGTTTTCTTTTGATCATTAAATCTATACATTTTTTTAATGCAACAAACCCTCCAGTAATAGATGCGGTTCTAGTTCCTCCATCAGCCTGCAAAACATCGCAATCAATGGTAATTAAATATTCTCCTAACAACTGGGTATCAATGGATGCTCTTAGGGATCTTCCTATTAATCTTTGGATTTCAGACGTTCTTCCACCAACTTTTCCAACTGAAGCTTCTCTTCTCATTCTTTCATGAGTTGATCTTGGAAGCATTCCATATTCTGCTGTGACCCATCCTTTGCCCGACCCTTTAAGCCACCTAGGCAACTTGTCCTCAATAGAAGCTGTGCAAACTACGTGTGTATCACCAGATTTAATTAGGCATGATGCGTCAGCATTTTTTATGTAGTCTGGAATGATTTCTATTTTTCGTAATTCTAAATTTTTCCTATTATTACGCATAATTTGGTCTTGGAATTTAATAATTAGTAACTATATATGCGTTCATTATAAATTAATAAAAAAATGAATACAGAAAAAAATCCCAATTTAAATGATGAAACAAATATTGAAGAATCTTCTCAAGATTCGGTAAATCATGTTGAAACACCAGAACAACAAGAAAATCTAAGCGATCAATCAACAAAAGAACAATTAGAAAAAACAATAGATGAGCTTAATAATAAAGTCTTAAGACTTCTTGCTGAAAATCAAAATTTAAGAAAAAATCATGAAAGAGAAAAAGAAGATATTTTAAAATACGGGTCTTTCAATTTCGCATCTCAAATTCTAAGCTTAACCGACAACTTAGACCGTGCTTTTTCTATTTTTAAAAATAATGATAAATTTAAAGATAAAGAATTTATCGATATTAAAAATGGAATTGAACTAATAGAAAAAGAACTTCAAGTAACCTTAGAAAAAAATAATATTACTTATATAGACTGTTTAAACAAAAAATTTGATCCAAATTTTCACCAAGCTTTAAGTGAGATTGAAAGTGACAAAGACCATGGAACTGTTATTGAAGAAATTCAAAAAGGGTACATGTTGCATGACCGCCTTTTAAGACCATCTCTAGTAAACATTGCTAAATCAGCGAAATAAAAGATTAAAAAATAATTGTTTTAGAGGTTGTAATCTCCAAAACACCCCCCATATCCAATACAGAATTAAGAAATACTAATAAAAGGATTAAAGATTATGTCAAAAATAATAGGAATAGATTTAGGGACAACGAATTCATGTGTTGCAGTTATGGATGGAGCAACACCAAAGGTTTTAGAAAATTTAGAAGGAGCACGAACCACACCATCTGTTGTTGCTTTTACCGAGGGCGGAGAAAAATTGGTTGGTATGGCTGCAAAAAGACAAGGTGTTACTAATGCAGAAAATACTTTTTTTGCCGTAAAAAGATTAATTGGCAGAAAATTTGATGGTGACGCAGTTAAAAAAGATATCAAGGGACTACCATATAAAATTATTAAAGCAGATAATGGCGATGCCTGGGTAGAGTCTAGAGGTACGAAATATTCTCCTAGTCAAATCTCGGCTTTTGTTTTACAAAAAATGAAAGAAACCGCAGAAAAGTATTTAGGTTCTGAAGTTAAGGAAGCTGTCATCACAGTGCCCGCTTATTTTAACGACTCTCAAAGACAAGCAACAAAAGATGCGGGTAAAATTGCTGGACTAGATGTAAAAAGAATTATTAACGAACCAACTGCTGCAGCTCTAGCATATGGTTTAGACAAAAAAAATGCAAAGACAGTTGCTGTATACGATTTGGGTGGAGGAACATTTGACGTTTCTATTCTTGAACTAGGAGATGGAGTTTTTGAAGTTAAATCTACAAATGGAGATACAACACTTGGTGGTGAGGATTTTGATTCACATATCGTTGACTACCTTGCTGCTGAATTTAAAAAAGATAATGCTATAGATTTAAAACAAGATAAATTAGCATTACAAAGATTAAGAGAAGCTGCTGAAAAAGCTAAAATTGAGCTTTCATCTGCAACACAAACTGAAATTAATTTACCTTTTATCACAGCTGATAAAACTGGCCCAAAACATTTAAATCTGAAATTAACAAGATCTAAACTAGAATCAATTGTTGCTGAACTAATTGAAAGAACTATTGCACCTTGCAAAACAGCTTTAAAAGATGCTGGATTAAGTGCGGGAGAAATCGGAGAGGTTATTCTTGTAGGTGGTATGACAAGAATGCCAAAAGTAGCTGAGACTGTTAAAAACTTTTTTGGAAAAGAACCTAATAAAAGTGTAAATCCTGATGAAGTGGTGGCTATGGGTGCTGCAATCCAAGCTGGTGTTCTCCAGGGCGATGTTAAAGATGTTTTATTGTTAGATGTTACTCCGCTGTCTCTAGGTATTGAAACTTTGGGTGGAGTTGCTACAAAACTTATTGAAAAAAATACAACAATACCAACTAAAAAAAGCCAAGTGTTTTCGACCGCTGAAAACAACCAACCTGCCGTCTCGATAAGAGTGGTTCAGGGCGAAAGAGAGATGGCAGCTGATAATAAATCACTTGGTAACTTTGAACTAACAGGAATTGCACCAGCACCAAGGGGCGTTCCTCAAATTGAAGTGACTTTTGATATTGACGCTAACGGTATTGTGAATGTTTCTGCAAAAGATAAAGGCACCGGCAAAGAACAAAAAATTCAAATCCAAGCTTCAGGTGGTCTTACAGATGAAGAAATTGAAAGAATGGTAAAGGATGCGGAAGCAAATAAAGAAGCTGACAAAAAGAAGAGGGAGGAAATTGATGCAAAAAATAGTGCGGATAGTTTGGTTGCCTCTACTGAACAAAGTTTAAAAGAACATGGTGATAAAATTTCTGCAGAAGATAAAAAAACAATTGAGACAGATGTGCAAAGTTTAAAAGATGCTATCAAAGCAGATAATGTTGAAGATATTAAAACCAAAACACAAACTTTAATGCAATCTTCTATGAAGATGGGCGAAGCGATATACAAAGCTCAACAAGCAAACCAAGAGGCTGGGTCTCAAGATGAAAATAAATCTTCTGATGGAAAAAAAGAAGATGTTGTTGATGCTGAATTTGAAGAAGTTAAAGACTCCAAAGACGACAAAAAAGATAGTGCTTAATTTTTAATTAGGCATTAGATAGGGGCATGGCTAAAGCTGACTACTACAATACACTAGGTATTTCTAAAAATGCTTCACAAGAAGAAATTAAATCTGCTTACAGAAAATTAGCAATGAAATATCACCCGGATAAAAATCCGGGAGATGCCTCCTCTGAGGCAAAATTTAAAGAAGCTTCTGAGGCCTATCAAGTACTATCTAATTCTCAAAAAAAATCTAACTATGATCAGTTTGGTCATGCTGCTTTTGAAAATGGTGGTGGAGGTGCTGGTGGTTTTAGTGATTTTGGTGGTTTTGATTCTGGATCTTTTTCTAATATTTTTGATGATTTTTTTGGGGATTTTACGGGCGGAGGTAGAAGAAGATCTTCTTCAAGATCAAAAAGAGGTTCTGATTTAAAAATTAATATTGAAGTGACGTTGGAGGAGGCTTACCAAGGAAAAAAACAAACATTTGAGGTGCCAACTTCAGAAAAATGTGTTGAATGTTCAGGTAGCGGCGCTGCCACTGGATCAAAAGCAAGTACATGTAGAACTTGCGATGGACATGGCCAAGTGCGTGCTCAACAAGGTTTTTTTACTTTACAACAAACTTGCCCAGATTGTGGTGGTGAAGGTAAAACAATTTCTAAACCATGTAAAATTTGCAGAGGAACAGGAACCAATAGGGTTAATAAAACACTATCTATTCAAATTCCAAAAGGTGTAGATGATGGAACACAAATGCGCTTAGCGGGCAAAGGAGAGGCTGGACCTAGAGGAGGTACTCAGGGTGATTTATATGTTTATCTATCTTTAAAAAAACATCCCATTTTTAAAAGAGAAGAAGAAAATTTATATTTTGAATTACCAGTATCCATAGTTGACGCTGCTCTTGGAACTACAATTGAAATCCCAACAATTGATGGTTCAAAATCTAACGTTAAAATTCCGCCTGGTACACAAACTGGAAAGCAGTTGAGACTCAAAGATAAAGGAATGCCTCTATTAAGAGGATCTGGATTTGGTGATTTATATTTACAAATAAAAGTTGAAGTGCCTGTCAACTTAAGTAGAGAACAAAAAATATTACTTGAAAAATATAAAGAATTAGAAGACTCTAAAAACAATCCAGAAAATGAATCTTTTCTAAAAAAAGCTAAAAATTTTTGGGATAGTTTAAGCTAATGAAAAAAATTAATATCACAATTAGTGGCGGATTAGGTCGTATGGGATCGCTACTCATTAAAAAAACCGTTCAAGATAAACAATTAAAGTTAGAAAGTGTTACAGAACAAAAATCACTTACAAAAAATGGCATCAAATACGACAAAAACTCCATAGACTCTCTTAAAAATACTAACGTAATTATTGATTTTACAAAACCAAATTGCACTTTGGAAATTTTAAAATTAGCCATTAAACTAAAAAAAAAGTTAATTATTGGCACCACAGGATTTAATAAGAAACAACAGGAAGAAATAAATAGATCCTCAAAAAAAATTGCAATTCTTCAATCTGGAAATATGAGTTTAGGAATAAATCTAATGCAGTATTTATCTAGAATCTTATCAGAAAAAATTTTGAAAGAATTTCAAATAGAAATACACGATGCCCATCATAAAATGAAAATAGATTATCCTTCTGGTACAGCTCTCATGCTTGGACAAGCTATTGCTAAAGGAAAAAGAAAATCTTTAGAAAAGTTAAAAGGAAGTGTTTTTTTAAATAGAAAAGGCAATGGAAAGACAGGGAAAATAAATTTTTTCATAAAAAGAGAAGGGACGATTCCGGGAACTCATTCTGTTATTTTTCAAACTGCTAAAGAAACTATTGAGCTCAAGCATGTTGCAAAATCAAGAGATTTATTCGCAGATGGAGCGCTAAGTGCTGCTAAGTGGTTAGCACATAAAAAACCAGGACTGTATAGTATGCATGACGTGCTCAAGATAAGATAAGTGAATACGCAAAGCGAACAAATATTTAAAAAACTAAGTAAAATTATAAAAAATCCTAAAAGTGATTTACAATATACTAATAAATTTACATTATTAGTCTCAGTGGTTCTTTCTGCTCAATGTACAGATGTTAATGTTAATAATGTTACAAAAGATATTTATACTAAATATAATAAGCCTGAACACTTTGTAAAATTAGGACAAAAAAAAATAGAAAAATTAATAAACCGCATAGGTCTTTTCCGCAATAAATCTAAAAATATTTATTTACTCTCAAAAATTCTTGTTGAAAATTATGGGAGTAAAGTACCAAATGATTTTGATAAGCTATATGCGTTACCTGGTGTAGGCAGAAAAACAGCAAATGTCGTTCTTAATGAAGGATTTGGGAAGCCAACAATAGCTGTCGACACTCATATATTTAGAGTAAGCAATAGAACTGGGCTTGCTCCAGGCAAGGGTCCCGATCAAGTAGAGCAAAATTTATACAAAGTAGTTCCAAAAAAATACTTAAAAGACGCACATCATTTACTCTTGCTCCATGGGAGGTATACCTGCAAAGCAAGAACACCTAATTGTAAATCTTGTGTAATTATCAACCATTGCAAATTTGGTGGGAAGATAATTAATTAG
>ERZ887849.207-NODE-207-length-65704-cov-9.453289_pt1 | contig 65704 bp, 60 predicted proteins | sample MGYA00521267_ERZ887849 | MGnify/ENA primary metagenome ERZ887849 (study PRJEB32303, sample SAMEA104408601) | aquatic metagenome | biome: Brackish water; feature: Pelagic; material: water | place: Baltic Sea | collected 2014-06-06T16:11:00 | depth 2,863 m ... | reverse complement strand
GTTGATCCCGCAATTTTAAACACACAATTCTCTGGATTAATGCTCAACGCTCAGGATAAAATAGATTTGGTGAATTTCTTAAAGACTTTGACCGATCATTCATTTCTAACCGATCAGCGTTTTTCTAGCCCATTTTAATGGGTATGTCGATAAATAAATTTTTGATCTGTCAAGGCGTTTAAAAAGGAAATTAAATTTTTTCTGTCCTCATCTGAAAGCACAAAAGGTTTCAGGTGAGGACTTTTGTTTTTATTTGGAAAGCCCCCTGATTCATAATGTCTGATTACTTCATCGAGCGTTTTAACGCTTCCATCGTGCATATAAGGTGCTGTCAATCCTATATTGCGCAAAGTGGGGACTTTAAACAAATCTCTATCTGTTTCTAATTTAGTAACACGCATTCGTCCAGAATCTGGATAAACTGGATAAAGACCATTGTTTTTTGTCGAAAAATCGGTGAAATTGAACCCGTTGTGACATTGCGTACAATGCAGCGTATTGAAAAATAAATCTTTCCCTTTTCTTTCTGATTCACTCAACTTTTCTTTGTTTTTCAAGGACAAATCGTATTTAGATTGGTAGCTAACCAATGTTCTCTGAAATGTTCCTAATGCTCGAGTAATTACATACGGATCCAGGTCTCTTTTGTATGCTTTTTGCGCTAACTTTTGGTATTCGGGAACAGATTTCAATCGCTTGGTAATTTCAACAATATTGAAGGCCATTTCAGCATGCTCTTCGATGGGAACAATGGCTTGTTTTTCCAAAGTTTCCAAAAACCCGTCGAATAAATAAGTTGAGTTGAAGCCCACATTTGTCAAGGTCGGAGCATTCCGAGTTCCCAATCGCCCTTGGACCCCAGGAGTAATTGCTTGGTTATCTGCAAAAGCCATCGCTGGATGATGACAAGTATTGCACGCAATAGTTCCATCAATGGATAATCTTTTATCAAAAAAGAGTTTTTTGCCTAAAGCGACTCTTGATTTTGTGATTTTGTTGCCTTCTGGAATATCCATTTTCGGGAAATAAGTAGGGAGGCGTTTAAATACTCCATTTGAGTTTTTAAGCTTAATGATGGTCAAACTTGATAGAGAAAGGAGAACTACGAGAATAATCAGGATGCGCATCTTCAAAAATAGGATAATTGAGTTAGTTTTTCAAATGTGAAGTTGTCTAAAAAATTATCAGTCGCGGTAGATAGTCTGCGGTTTTGGGTTATTGGAATTCCAAACAACATTTTCTCTTTAAAATTCGCGAATTTTAAGATTACAAAAAAATCAAAATTCTCTTGATGTTCAGATAGTTATGAGTTCGCTTTCATCCTCAATTCACAAACAAATTCAATCGCCCCTCCAATTACTACTCATCAAAAGAAACATTCTGACTTTTCAAAATACCTCTAACACGATATGCGAACCAAGCCAAGAATACAAAGCAAGCTACAGAAACCAGATATGACCATTGTATGTCAATAATATCCGCTAATTTCCCTTGAATTGGTGGAATAATTCCTCCTCCTAAAATCATCATCACCAAGAAAGCGGAACCTTGTGCTTGGTATTTCCCCAATCCAGCTAAGGATAATGAGAATATACAAGGCCACATAATCGAGAGGAATAATCCCGCGGAAAGCACTCCGTAAATTGCCACAACTCCGCTTCCAAATACACCAAAACAGGTTGCAATCACGCCTAAACCACCAAAGGTCAACAAGGTTTTTGCCGGTTTATCATTGGTGTAAAAGAATGCTGCTATCTGCACAAAAACACACAGTACATACCAATACAATGCGCTCACATCATAACCAGACGCGGAACTCAAAGCCAATACTATTCCAAAAGCAACGAGTGGCACAACAAATCGAAGGATATTTTTTGTCTTTTGTTCTAGATCAAATGCATTGATGGCACCCGTCCAACGTCCTATCATTAAACTTCCCCAAAACATGGCCACATAAGGTGCGATTTCAGATGCAGATAATCCACCGAAGGATGGTTTTTTCATGAGTTCCCCTAAATTACTTCCCACGGCAACTTCAACTCCAACATATATGAAAATAGCCAGCATTCCCAAAGTCAATTGTGGATATTGCATGGCGCCCCAGCCTTTCTTTTCCGAACTCCCTTTGATCGAAGCATAGGCAATTCCGGCCAAAATCACGGCCAAACCACCCAATAACCAAAGCATTCTTTTCTCCTCTAGAGGTACCTTTATTTCTTCAATTGTGTTTTGAATATCCATTTGAAGCTCAATCTGGAGTGGTGTAAAATCCTTTAAGGGTTCTCCTTGCGCATCCAGTATTGCCAATTCCATATCGTGATTTAATTCTACCAATTGTTTGGCTTCCTCACTTCTGTACGAACCAAAAACAGGGGCAAAACATATAAACAACAATCCCGTTATCACTAACAATATCCCCATGGCTTTGCCTGCTTTCTCTGTTTTTTCCTCTCGAATTCCTGAGGGCACTCGTTTCGAAAAACCAAACATTACAGCAATTCCTAAGAATAATAGTCCAACGCAACTGTAAAGAATAATTACTTTACTCAAGCTTAATCCTGCAATATCTTCATCGCTCAAGGCGCCAGCTGTACCAAATAGGGCTAGCGCTACGATCAATGGACCAATTGTTGTTCCCAAACTATTAATTCCTCCACCAAGATTGATTCTACTGCTCCCTGTCGATTCATTACCGAGGGCTATCATAAACGGATTGGCCGAAGTCTGTTGTAAGGAGAAACCCAAAGCAACAATAAATAGACCTAATAACATGCCTGAAAAAGAGTTTCCATTCACGCTTAAAATCATGGCTCCTGCTCCCAATGCCGAGAAAAGCAGGCCGTAAACTATGCTTTTCTTGTATCCCCAAGAGCCCACTAGTTCTTTTCCTGTGATACTGCCAAAAACAAACAAAGCCAGTGCTCCCAAATAATAAGCCGAATAAAATGCAAAATCGATTAGCTGACTTTGAAACTGATCCAAACTAAAATAATTCTTGCAAAACGGGATAAAAACACTATTCCCAGCGGCAATAAATCCCCAGAAGAAGAATACTGAAGTTAAAGAAATTACACCGCCATAATTTGTTGGTGTTGTAGTTTTTGTCGATTGTACCATATCTTAATTATTTGTAACGAAAATAAGATTTATTTCTTCAACTCTTAGATTTATTTCTTTGGAATTAGATTGATTGTTGTTGCTTGAGTATAGAGTTATGGAAAAACTTTTGCCAAACTAAGTCCGCCAAACTCATTTCGAATGTCTTTCTGGCGTAATTCCCATGCTTTCAACTCTAACTCCAAAACCATTAATTGGTCCACTAATCTTAAAACTTCTTTTGAATCATCGGTGATATGAAATCCATTGGACAGTCCACTTCCCGCAACAATAGCAGAATTACAAATAACATGGCCAGAACTTGCCATTGCATTAAGGAATTTTAATTTTAATCCTGAACTATTGTTGGTCCATAACAGATGAATTCGCGCCGAATCAATCAGTAATTGCATTTCATCTGTTGAAGGATTCTGTATCAATTCCACATTTTGAGTTCTACATTTGTCTCTAAGCAACTCTGACGGATTCTTGCCTGCAATGATAAAACTTGCTTCAGAATTTGGTTGGACATTATCTAGTATCCAATGAGCAGCTTCGTCGTTTTCTTCTACCGATAAATTGCCTTGAAAAAGCACAACCGGTTCCGTCAGCTGATACATTTCTTCCGTTTTAAAATAGGGAGGAACAAAAAAAGAATTTGCATTAATCTGTGTGAAATGAGCTAATTCCGCCTTCGAAATAACAAGTAAACCTTTCGCCTTCGCTAAAATTGACTCGTAAGACCGTAGCTTTTTGGCTTCGGACATAAAAAACATTTTCTTGAAAGTCGATGCGTTTTGTGCCAAACGCGCATAATATTCATGCTCAATATTGTGTGTTCTCAAATAGAATTTTCCTGGCTGAAGATGCAGATAATGTGAACAATGCAATCCTTCCAAAAGAACCTCATCTTTAGTGTTTTTAAGAATCTTTTCCAGTTCCTTATTTATCCTCGTATTGACAATAAAAGGTGTTTTTGAAAACCAATATTTTACCCCTCCAGGTCGCTTGTAATAATGTACTTCGGTATACTTTTCAAGTTCTTTTGCCCGAGGACGTTTGTATTCAAAACAATGTAAAATAATGTCCCAGCCGTTTTCTGAGAACCATTTTACCCGCGAAAACACATCGATTACACCTCCATAATCCGCTGGAGAAGGAACATCAAATGACACGATATGGATGCGTTTACTCACGATTCAAAATAGATTTTTTTCAGAACTATTTTCTCATTCTCCCAATTTAAGGTTTGAGTCGTTTTTTTACAGTTTTCAACAAAATACAACCTTTTTTCTTCATTTTCAAGTAGCTTTTTGATGTTTTCTATCAAAATTGAGGCAGACACCTCTTCGATAATCAGTCCGATTTCGTGCGTTTCCACCACATTTTTCACCTCCTTGATATTGCTTGCAATTATGGGTGTTCCCACCTGAATATAATCAAAGATCTTATTGGGCAAAGAATTTTCATAATTAATGTTGGTCGATTTATCTAAACTGAACCCAATATCGGCTAAAGCAGAAATAGCCAACATTTCACGATAAGGCTTCTTTCCTAAGAAGAATACTTTCTCTTCCAATTCATTCTTTTTTACAAAAGCTTTCAATTGTGGAACGACATCTCCATCCCCTAGTATGACCAAAACAGCATCGTCAATTTCCATCATCGCTTCAACCAATTCTTCCGCTCCACGATCTACATTGATGCCCGCTCCCTGAAGAATCAGCATTTTTTTATCCGAAGGTATCTGATACGTTTCTTTCGAAACACTTTCCAAATCTTTAATTCTAGGAGAAACATTTCGAACGACGAAAAGCTTTTTTCCATATTTCTTTTCGTAGATATCCGCAATTGATTGATTGACGGTATAAATCTTATTCAACTTCGGGAAAATCCACCCTTCGATTCTCTCCCAAATTCGTTGCACACTTGGTCTGTTTGCCAACTCTGGAACGCCTGTATAAAACTCATGTGAATCATACACCAATTCACAATTCTGCTTCCTTTTGGCCGATAAATGTCCCGCCATCAATGTGTCTAGGTCATTCGCAACTATCAAGTCACATTTCTTGAAAAACAAAAAAGTATAGAATTTTAAGTTCAGATTAGCATAAAAAAAGGGCCCTTTTTTAAACCACAATCCAAATCTTTTGGTGGTATAATTCCTTCGTTCTAGTTCCGTGCTATTGGAAAGTTTTCGCCCCAATAAAGTAACGTCCATTCCATTTTCGCAGAGAAACTCACAGACCTTGTGCACGCGTTGGTCGGTGTACAAGTCATTGGAAACAAGAACGTATGCTTTTTTCATCGGATTCTATACAAAGTTAAGGATTGATGGATATTGGAGACGGAAAAAAATGGCTTTTATTTGAATCGTCCCCTTTAAAATATAATAACCCCATCTTTTGAAACAAACCAACCTCGCCTTGGACAGAAACAAATAACCATACAATCATGAAAAAAATAGCATTTATTACATTAGCGTTCTTGGCAACAACATTTGCTTCATACGCGCAGCACAATACGTGTGCTGGCCAAAGTAGAGTTACAGAATTTGTTCAAGAAGAAGTTTTTGACAAGGCGACTGGAGAAACAAAGAACGCTATGGTCCTTACCAATACGTTCGCCTAGAAACGAAATAGTTCTAAGTCGCTTCTGTTTGCACTTCGCGAATGGAAGCGAACAATTTAAACGCTTTTTGAATGTCATGCACATTAATGAAAACGATGCGCAACTTATCGCTTTTCTCGGACAAAGTACACGGCAATTCTCCCGTTTTAATTCGTTTTAACAAGACTTGGAATATCGGCGATTCATAAAACTTGGATTGCGGGTCGGAGATCATAAATCCAACCATCTTTCCTCCTTTTATTACCAATTTTTCTATTCCCAAATCTTGAGCCAACCATCTCAACTGAAACGATTGCATCAATTCTTTTACTTGTTCGGGCAAAGGTCCAAATCGGTCGATCAGTTCTTTCGAAAATTGCGTCAATTCTTCTTCCGATTTCAAATCGTCCATGGCTTGATATAATGATAAACGCTCATTAACCTCGTTCACATACGTATCCGGAATACGGATTTCCAAGTCTGTTTCGAACACGCAATCTCGAACAAATGAGGTGTGCGCTCCTTCTTTTTTGGCAAACAAATCTTTGAACTCTTGTTCCTTCAATTCGTCAACTGCTTCGTTCAAAATTTTCTGATACATTTCAAATCCAATTTCTGAAATGAATCCGCTTTGTTCGCCTCCCAACATATTTCCGGCACCACGAATGTCCAAATCTTTCATAGCAATATTGAAACCTGCACCTAAGTCTGAGAATTGAACCAAAGCTTCCAAACGTTTGCGTGCTTCAGAAGTCATCACTGAAAATTTAGGCGCAACCAAATAGCAAAATGCCTTTTTATTCGATCGACCAACTCGTCCTCTCAATTGATGTAAATCGCTCAAGCCAAAGTTTTGTGCGTCGTTAATTATGATGGTATTCGCATTGGAAATATCAATGCCACTTTCGATGATCGTTGTGGCAATCAAAACATCGTATTCGTGGTTGATGAAATCCATCATGATTTTCTCCAACTTTTCGCCGTCCATTTGTCCATGACCAATACCAATTCGAATTCCAGGACATAATCGAGAAATCATACCCGCCACTTCATTGATATTTGCCAAACGATTGTGTACGAAGAAAACTTGTCCGCCTCGACTTACTTCGTAAGCTATTGCGTCGCGAATCGTTTCTTCATTGAAGGAAATAATCTCTGTTAAAACCGGTTGACGATTTGGCGGTGGCGTGTTGATAATACTCAAATCTCGCGCACCCATTAAGGAGAATTGTAAGGTTCTTGGAATAGGAGTCGCAGTTAAAGTCAGCGTATCAACAGTCGCTCGTAAAGTTTTCAATTTGTCTTTTACCGAAACACCAAACTTCTGTTCTTCGTCGATTATCATCAATCCCAAATCCTTGAATTTCACTCGGCTCCCAACCAAAGCATGTGTTCCAATCAAAATATCGATTTTCCCCTCGGCCAAATTTTTCAAGGTTTCAGTTACTTTCTTCGCCGATTTAAAACGATTAATGTAATCAACTGTACATGGAAAATCATCCAATCGCTCCTTAAAACTGCGGTAATGTTGCATGGCCAGAATCGTCGTAGGAACCAAAATCGCTACCTGTTTACTATCGGCAACGGCCTTAAATGCAGCACGAATCGCCACTTCCGTCTTCCCAAAACCAACATCGCCACACACCAACCTATCCATCGGTGTTTTCGACTCCATGTCTTCTTTAATAGCTTGAGTGGTTGTGAATTGATCGGGTGTATCTTCGTACATAAACGACGCTTCCAATTCATTTTGTAAATAGGAATCTGGCGAAAATGCAAAACCGGGTTGCGCTTTTCTTTTGGCGTACAATTGAATCAAATCGAAGGCCAATTCCTTGATTTTTTTCTTCGTTTTGTTCTTTAGGGTATTCCAAGTTTGGGTCCCTAGTTTGCTCATTTTAGGCGAAATTCCATCTTTCCCAGAAAACTTAGAAATCCGGTGCAAAGAGTGAATTCCAACATAAAGTACGTCGCCATCTTTATAAATCAAACGAATGGCTTCTTGTTCTTTGCCGTTCACATCAATCGTTTGCAGTCCTGAAAATTGTCCAACTCCGTGATCGATATGCGTAATGTAATCGCCTTTTTGAAGGTTGTAAATGTCTTTTAGCATCAAAGCTTGCTTGGCTTGACGGAATCCTTCTTTGAGTTGGAAACGATGGTACCGTTCGAAGATTTGATGATCGGTGTAGCATGTCAATTTCAAATCGGGTGAAATAAACCCTTCGTGAAGAGCAATTGGAATGGGTGAAAATTCAACTTCGCCGCCTATATCTTCCATGATTTGAATCAATCGTTCGATCTGTTTGGGTTGATTGGAAAAAATCAGATTGTCAAACCTTTCGGCTGTTTTTGCCATCAAATCTTCCCGCAACAATTCGAATCGTTTATTGAAACTCGGTTGCAAACCAAATTTGAATTCTATCGTTTCGTCCGCTTTGAAATGATAATCTCCTCCCCATTCTATGATGGAAAGGTTCTTTATTTCTTCTTGAAATTCTGTTCCCGAATAAAAAAGTGTTTCTGGTTTTGATCTTCTGGTTTCGCCTAGCCCTTCGTAAATTTTTTCAGATTTCTCATATGCTTTGTTCAACACATCGGTTGTCAATTCGGCACTTGAAACCCAAAGATTTGTGTTCTTTCCCAAGAAACTTAAAACACTGCCTGTTCCTTCCATGGTCAAATGTTCGTCCTGAATATTCGGCACGATATTGAAATGTTGGTGCGTCGCTTTCGACAATTGATCGACCGGGTCAAAAGCGCGAATCGATTCCGCCTCATCGCCAAAAAACTCAATTCTGAACGGAAAATCATTCGAAAAAGAGAAAATATCGACAATTCCACCGCGTATCGCATATTGACCTGGTTCGTAAACATAGTCCACTCGATCAAAATGATACTCCATGAGCAATTCGTTCATGAATTCTATGCTATACGTTTTCCCAACCTCAACACGCATGGTGTTTTTAATCAGTTTTTTCTGTGTTGGAACTTTCTCGAAAAGTGATTGGGGATAAGCGACCAACCACACATTTTTTTGATGGTTTATCGCCTCCAAAACTTCAGCCCGGGCTACAACATTGGCGTTATCCGTTTGTTCTACTTCGTAAGGTACGCGATACGATGCTGGATAAAAAAGTATGTTTTTAGACTTCGGATAGAGGCTTTGCAGGTCGTTTAAGAAATAGGCTGCCTCTTCCTTGTCTTGCAATAAAAAAAGGTGATGTCCGGGAACTTGTTCGGCCAATGCAGCTGCGGAAAGTGCCTTCGATGAACCGACCAATCCTTTCCAATGTATTCGCGCTCCAGCGTATTGAAAGGCGTTTGCCGTTTCATCTATTTGAGCTAATTCTTTAAACCTTTTTAATAACTGATTCTGATCCATTTCTTACTTGTACAAACGCCGAAAATGCCCCAAGTCTTTTTGGGACATTAAATATTTATGCAAAGATGGGAATAAATGTTGTGGGATGGAACACAGATTTGAGAGATGTCACTGATTTCCGCAGATTTTTAATGTTATGCATTTTTGGTGCTCAGTTGGAAATCTCAACTAATTAACCCTCCTTCTCAGGGAAAAAAATCTGTGGAAATCCGCGTCATCTGTGCTATCCCTGTTATATACACCCTTACCTTAAAATATTTAGATGAAATCAAATGGGAATTTAAACCTTCAAAGGCTCTTTCAACAAGCCCATACATTTCTCCATCATGTTTTTGGATCCAGTGTAATACGGCACACGTTGGTGTAATTTTGTAGGTTGGATATCCATAACTGGAATTCTACCAGTTGTTGCTAATCCGCCAGCTTGTTCAGCTACAAATGCCAGAGGATTGCACTCGTACAATAAACGTAATTTTCCATCCGGATTGATTGTTGTATCGGGATAAACGTAAATTCCTCCCTTGATTAAGTTCCGGTGAAAATCGGCTACTAAAGAACCTATGTATCGTCCTGAATATGGGTGCGAAGGCGTTGCATCTGCTTCTTGGCAATACGAAATATAATCGCAAAGTCCTTCCTCACATATTTTGATATTCCCTTCGTTCATGGCGTACATTCGTCCATCAACAGGCATTTTCATGTTTTCGTGTGATAAACAAAACTCCCCAATACTGGGGTCTAATGTAAATCCATTAACGCCTTTTCCTGTAGTGTATACCAACATTGTAGACGAACCATAAAGAACATATCCTGCCGCAACTTGATAACGCCCTTTTTGCAACATGTCTTCCATTGTTGCAGGTGTTCCTTGAGGAGAAATTCTTCTGTAAATAGAAAAGATAGTGCCTATCGAAACGTTCACATCTATGTTCGATGAACCGTCTAAAGGATCAAAAAGAACAACGTATTTCCCATTTTTCGAGTCTTCGGATTCAAAGGCAAGAAAGTCATCATTTTCTTCGGATGCGATACCACAAACTTCTCCGCCTTGTTCAAACATTTTGATGAATTGCTCATCTGCAATGACATCTAGTTTTTGTTGTTCTTCACCTTGAATGTTCACTTCACCTTGCGCTCCAAGAATGTTGTCGATTAATCCTGCGCGGCGAACATCACGCGTTACGCTTTTTGACGCAACAGCGATGTCGCTTAAAATACGTGACAATTCGCCTGTTGCAAATGGAAAATCTGCTTTGCGGTCTAAAATAAACTCATTAAGGGTAATCAATTTCGACATCCGATAAATTTTGGCAAATATCGGTTTTTTTAAGGGAATTAAAGGAAAAGAGGCGGTGAATTAAATACGCTCGAATTCGTAGTTGAATACGGTGTCTTTGTATACCGAAATATTCTGATAATCCGGAATGCGGTGAATATATTTCACATTGAAGCTATTTCTGTCGATAATTTCTCCTGTCACTGCTTTCGCTGAATCAGGGAAAATGTCTTGAACCAATGAATCAGGCATTGCCATTGTTCGTCCTTCCCATTCTACTAAAAATCGGAATTCATTTTGTGCCATGTCAAATCCCCCTGGATTGTATATTCCGAAATATGAACGCTCAAAAGAGTAAACATCACACGTATCTCTTATCGTATCGTTCCAAGTATAGGCGAAACGGCCCTGCATTTTGGTTGTGGAATACGAACAACTTCCATCGTCTTTTTTGTATTTCGAAAAATAATTAACAGCCAATTCGTCGGTACATCCTTTCTTTTTACAAGAAGTCATTGAAAAAGCAAAAGCAATTAGACAAGCGGATAGGAGGATTTTTAAGGATTTCATATAGAATAATTATTTCTACGAAGCTACTACAATTTTTTTTTCTGTCAAAACAAAATATTTATCGTCTTGGTCGAATCTATTGCTTCTTTTTCTTGTTTCGGTAATACTCGCACCTCTCCATAAAGTTACAGGAAAGTTTAAAAAATGTAAATTAGGGGTTCATTCAAATAAAACAAGATGAAAAATTACATCACCATTTCAATTTGGATCTTGGCAATAATAAGTTGTGGAATGATCAATAATAACTCTCAAAAAACAGAAATAACTATGGGAGATACAGTAAACGGGACCATGAAAATAGGCGCATTTTCGAATAGTCTGGCCGTAAAAGATTTGGCAGCTTCCAAGGCTTTCTACGAAAAATTGGGTTTTGAACAAATGGGCGGTGACGTAAAAATGAATTACGTCATTATGAAAAATGAAAAGGCTTTGATTGGATTATTCCAAGGTATGTTTGAAGGAAATATCATGACCTGGAATCCAGGTTGGGATGAAAACGGGAAGAACATCGCCGAGTTTAAAGATGTTCGAGAAATCCAAAAACACCTCAAAGCAAAAGGTCTTGAACTTGACGCTGAAGTGTCAACTGGTGATTCAGGTCCGGGGAGTATTGTTGTAAAAGATCCTGATGGGAATATGATTTTAATTGATCAACATATATAGGATCCTTGACATTGTTAGTATTCAAACTAATGTTTACCGTTGATAGTCAAAATTAAGTTGTATTGAATTAATTTTATTACTGTTAAAAAGACATAGCAAATTTGATTTTCATATTTCGAATTGCCCAAAACAAATAGGAATTAGACCAAGAACTACTAATCAAAAACAATAAATTAAATGAGCTCTTTAAGAATAACTAATGAAGCGCTAGAACGATTTAAGAAAAGAAATTAGATAGGAAGTTTTTACTTTCCTTTTGTCGCCACTGAAAATATGAACGAAATAAATTCCATTTTCGCAATCCGATAAATCAATTTGATGTTGCGTTTGTTGCGTTTTGATTTCCTTCACCATTCTTCCTTGACCATCATAAACCGTCACGCTAAAATTGACATTCTGAGCAATCGAATTAATGTTTACTATTCCGTCGGTAGGATTCGGCAAAACACTGATTCCATTTTCAAATGTGGATTCATTGAGTGCTAAATCATCTAAAATATAGGTCGCTGAAGCCTCATCACAATTGGAGGCATTTGTCACAACTGCCGAATAACTGCCGTTTGTTGTAGCAGTATGACAATCAGATGTAGCACCAGAAATCAAAACATTGTTTAGATACCATTGATACGTCAACCCTATAACAGGCGCGGCACATAGATTTGTTCCTGTTTGGGTAATCAAAGGAACTGCTGGTGCAGCATTAACTACCACAGACATCGTATCCGCATCCGTACATTGATTTGTGTCGATAACCGTATAAATCAAACTATGCGTTCCAACACCAGCTATGCTTGCCGAAAATGTTGTTCCAGCAACTCCGGCTCCCGTGTAGGTTCCAAATGCTGGCATGCCATTCACTATCGCTTCGCCCATGTCGTTCTCACATAAAATAGGTGAAAGCGAACCAAAAATAGCAATGGGATTAATGTTTGCTGATACGTTAAAGGTTTGACTTGTCAAGGCGCAAGCTCCTGAATTTACAACCACATAATAACTCCCAGACATACCGGTTGTAAATGTACTTCCCGTTTCACCAGTAAGCGGTCCAGCGGCGTTGTACCATTGGTGTACAGTGCTTGGTCCAACATCAGAAATGGTTACGTAATCACCTTCACAAAAAGATAAACTAGACTGAGGGTTTACGAAATATCCGGGACAGTCATATCCCAATCGAAACTCCCTTGTATTGTTTAAAGTAGCGGTATATTTGTTGTTGGGCATATCGTGCGTTGCCGTTGTTGCTCCCCAAGATGTTGCACCACCATTTACTCTTCCTGCGAGAATGCCGTAATTTTGGGTTCCGTTATAAAAAGTATTCCCTGGATAATAATACTTCATGGAATAATTATAGGAAGATGGCGCCGATGTATACACACCCCAATAATGATCTTGGTCTGTAGAATCTATGCTGCCTGAATTGTTGTTCAAAGGAGCACTATTTACCCGATAAATATGAACTGTAGAAAGTGGCGAAGTACTGGTTACATTTACACTGTCGATGAGGCCGTTTGCCAAGGTAATATTTGGTGAGGCTGCGTAAGTGAAAACACTTACATCACCAATAGGAGCGCCCGAATTGACGTGTGTCGGACCAACAACAGTCCCGTCATTTCCAATCGGTGATTGATCCACAACTATTCCAGCTGCATCCATGTTCCAATGTCCTACCAAACTTGCATACTGTGGATGTGAAGTTGACATTTTCTTACACATGTACTCACGAATAGAAGATTGTGGGATTGCTGTATTCCAAATTCCTACCTCATCGATATTCCCATCGAAGTAACGTCCGCCACCTGGCACATATGACATTTTTCCTATTGTTACATTATAAGATGTCGTGCTTATTGTTCCTGTATACGCTGTTGTTGCCACTTCCGTTCCGTTCAAATATAGACGCATAGTCGTACCATCGTATGTTCCGGCTACGTGATACCACTTTCCAACTGTCATCAATGGTCCCGTAGATACTTCGTGCCATCCTGGAACGCCATCGCCAATTAAAAATGATAAACTTCCGCTCGCTCCACATCGAATGGTATATCCTTCATCGCCGGTTGCCCAGCCATCTTTTGAAATAATCACATTTCCCCAAATATTTGCTGCCCAACCATCTGCTTTAATCCAAGCTTCCAAGGTTAATGTTGTTGGATTTAAAGATGTTGAATTGGGGATGTCTATATAATTTGACGTAAAATCATAGGCTTTCCCTGAACCTTGCGAAAAGGAATAATTTGAAATAAAAGGGAGGCACAGCAATGGGCACAGCAGGAGGTAAAGATTTTTCATAGTGTTTGTTTTAGTAAATCAAAGCTACGAAAAAACAAACGGGTTGTTAATTTTTTATGGCTGCAATTCCTGGCAACTCAATTCCTTCTAGGTATTCCAGCATCGCTCCTCCACCTGTAGAAACGTAGGAAACTTTGTCTGCTAAATTGAATTGATTAATCGCCGCAACAGAATCGCCGCCGCCAATCAAAGAAAATGCGCCTTTTTGTGTAGCTGCAACAATAGCATTCGCAACGGCAATTGTTCCACCTGAGAATTTCTCCATTTCAAAAACGCCCATCGGTCCATTCCATAAAATCAATTTGGAATCGAGCAGAATGGATTCACAATCCTTTCGTGATTGAATTCCCGCATCAAGCCCCATCCAACCGTCTGGAATTTCATTGATGTTTACTTCTTTCGTGTTGGCATCGTTTGAAAAAGCGTCGGCTATAATTGCATCAACTGGAATGTATAAATTCACGCCGTTTTTCTCGGCCAATTCCATTATTCTTTTTGCTGTTTCAAGAAAGTCATCTTCCACCAAAGAAGATCCTACTTTACCGCCTTTTGCTTTTACAAAAGTGAAGGCCATACCGCCGCCAACGATCAAATTGTCTACCTTGTCCATCAGCATTTCAATGATGGTGATTTTGGACGAAACTTTCGCCCCGCCCACAATTGCTGTCAATGGTTTTTCGGCACTGTTCAATACTTTATCGACACTTTTGATTTCTCCTTCAATCAAGAAGCCAAACATTTTATCACTCGGAAAGAAATCGGCAACAATCGCTGTACTTGCATGTGCTCTGTGTGCCGTTCCAAAAGCGTCGTTTACATAACAATCGCCATACTTCGCTAGTTTTTCAGCAAAAGCTCTGTCCCCCGCCGTTTCTTCCGGATAGAAGCGCAAATTTTCCAACATCATCACTTCCCCTTTGGCCAAACTTGCAATCATTTCGTAAGCAGCTTCACCAATGCAATCGCCTCCAAACTTAACAGGAACGCCCAACACTTTTTCGGTATGTGCAACGATGTGTTTCAAAGAAAATTCTGTGTCGCCAGCCGATTTAGGTCGGCCCAAATGCGACATTAAAACTACGCTTCCACCTTTTGAAAGAATGTGATCAATCGTTTTTTTTGCCGCACGAATGCGCGTGTCGTCCGTCACTTCCATGGTTTGTTTGTCCAATGGAACATTAAAATCTACGCGCATTAGAGTGCGTTTTCCTTCAAAATTATAGTCGCTTATTTGAACCATTTTTTTTGCTTTTGGTAAATTTAGCAATTACTTCAATATCCAGTATAACAGAAATTACACGTTCTGTGATTTATTAATAATTTCTAACGAAATGTGTTTTGAATGCGGAGCTCGAACCATTAAAATTTGCCGTGGCATCACAAACTTCAGCCTTGAATTGAGTCGTACTCAATCGATTTACATATTCAGTTGAACCACTATTGATGATGGTTGTTGCTCCATTACTAAATTCAATTTTTACTTGATCATTTTGAACGCTAGAGTTGGTTGTTGTAGCATAAACTCCTGTTAACGGCGGTGAACTATACGTAACTCTCATATCCGGCAATGCTTTTCCAGTGCATGGATACATAACTTTATCTACGTCGAACAATTGGATTTTCTGCAAAACAAGTTGTATCTCATCGGTAAAGTTGATCCAAAGACCAAAAGTCACCAAAGCTCGAAGGAAAAAAGTGAACGATTGCCCTTAATCTATAGAGAAAAAGGTTCCAGGACGAGGCAAACCATAGAAGAATTCATTAAAAAGAACAATATCAATGTCGATAAAAAATGGGGTTAACCTCAAACGAAGCTGTTAAACAAGCAATACTAGCTGATCTAGGATATTCCATTTTACCATTAATAGGCATTCGAAATGAATTGTCAAACAATGAATTGAGTCTCATGCCCCTAAAAGACTTTCCCATTAAAACCTCATAGAGCCTAATTTGGTTGAAAGTGGAAAAGTTTTCGCCTGTAGAAAACGCATATTTGACTTATTTGAAAAATGAAAACAAGAATATTGTTCAAAATAATTTTAGTTGGCATGAACAATATTGACCCTGTTACAAAAGGTTTGTTCTAATTGTAAGAGCATTTTGATTATCTTTAAACTAGATGTCCGATAAACAGGTTTTCACACTTCAAAAAGTAGTCGCTTCCATTAAAAAAACGATAGACGACCGCTATTCGCAAACTTATTGGGTAAAGGCGGAGATGCACAAGCTCAATCGATTTCCAAGCGGACACTGTTTCCCCGAATTGGTGGAAAAGAACAACGGAAAAATCGTGGCACAAATATCGGGAACGATATGGAAAACGGTAATGGATAGGGTAAACACATCGTTTCTGAAAATTGCCAAAGAACCGGTTAAAGACGGTTCGACAATGTTGTTTTTAATGAAAATTACTTTTAGCGAAATTTACGGATTGAGTTTACATATTCTGGACATTGACCCGAATTATTCACTCGGTGAATTGCAACGAGAAAAGGAGGAAACGTTGAAACGTTTGGTGAAAGAAAATCTGCTCAACCGAAATCAACAATTAAAATTTCCACTCCTGCCCAAACGAATTGCGGTTATATCTGCCGATACGAGTAAAGGGCTATCGGATTTTATGCAGGTTTTGCAAATGAACGAATACGGTTATAGCTTTTATACGCATCTATTTCCTGCCGCTTTGCAAGGAGATATCGCTTCGGCTTCGATACGCAAAGAATTGAAAAGAATTGAAAAAGTAAAAGCGTATTTTGATGCGGTAGTAATTGTCCGTGGTGGCGGAAGCGAAGTGGGGTTGACGTGTTACAATGATTACGAATTGTGTGCAGCCATCGCCAACTTCCCATTGCCAGTATTAACAGGAATTGGTCACAGCACGAATCTCATGGTTGCCGAAATGATTGCTTATACGAATGGGATAACACCGACAGAATTGGCCGAAATGTTTATTCGCAGTTTTCATGAATTTGCCGTTCCTGTGGAAGATGCGCAGAAAACAATTGTTCGCTTATCCAAAAAACTCCTGGAGGAAACCAACGAGAAGTTAGAGCATGCGCAAAAACTGTTTTTAACAATAGTGAAAAGTGCCTTTACGGGACATGAAAAAGTATTGAAAGAAACGGAAGAAGATTTGATGAAAGCTTATCGTCATTATAAAGTTGAACGGTCGCTGGAAATCAAACTGGCAAGTGAAAGATTGGTGCGCGACGCTCATTTTCTAATTCAGAATAATCATCAAATTTTAACGCATTCGATGGAAAAGCTCAAACCAACGACGGAAAGAACTTTGATGCGTTTCGAAGAAAAAATTGCTTTATTGGCGCACAGCGTTGAATTACTTAGTCCCCAAATGGTGTTGAAACGTGGTTATTCGATTACGCGATCAAACGGGAAGGTGATTTCAAAGAACAACAAGGTGAAAAAGGGAGACAAAATCAGTACTTTCATCCATGATTCAGAAATAGAATCGACTGTTATTTAGGGATGAGGTTTTGAGTGAAGAGGTTTTTGAGTGGAAAGTGAGGAGTGGCAGAGTGATGAGTTTCTGAGTTATGAATTCGTTAAATTCTTAATATAGTTAAACATGAGTAAAGAAGAATTATCATACGATAAAGCATTTGAAGAATTACAACAAATCGTCCGCGATATGGAGGAAGGGGAAATTGGTGTGGACGAACTTTCGGTTAAAGTGAAACGCGCTTCGGAGTTGATCAAAGTTTGTAAAATGAAATTGAGTTCGACGGAAGAAGATGTGAGTAAAATTTTGAAAGGTTTGGAGTAAATTGATTACTTCTAACGCTGCATCATCGATTTATTTTTTACATGTTTGGGTTAAATAATCATTAGATGAATTTTTCATCAGTCGGATCAAATTTAAAAGAAAAAAACACCTTTTCTCACCCTCCATGAAACCAATTTTTTCAGTTTTTAGTTCGCACAAAACAGCCCTTACTAATCTATAGACTAAATGCACAGAGTTTACATTGTTCTTTGAGATTCTTTGCGCCTTAACTTAGCGGCCTTTGCGTGAAAAAAGTGTGCTTGTTACTCCTCCATCAAATCCAACCCGTAATCTTTCCCTTTATCAATCGCTGGAACACCTTCGATTAACCATTTCGGCGCTTTGGCATCCAACAGATAATAATCGAAGAACTGTCGCATACGGATGCTCAAATCGATACGGTTCGCATCCTTCATCAAATTGTGGTCGTCGTCGTTGTAATTCAACATCCAAACGGGTTTTCCCAAACGTTTCATGCCCATAAACAACTCAATTCCTTGGTACCACGGAACGGCGCCATCGCCATCGTTGTGCATAATTAAAAGAGGAGTTTGAACATTCGGAAGTCCAAATAAAGGCGAATTTTCGACGTACAAAGCTGGTGCTTCCCAAATCGTTTTGCCAATTCTACTTTGTGTTCTTTCGTATTGAAACTGTCGATTCATTCCACTACCCCAGCGTATTCCTCCGTAGGCACTAAACATATTTGAAACAGGTGCTCCTGCCATTGCTGCTCTGTATCTGGTCGTCATGGTCACCAATTGTGCGGTTTGATATCCCCCCCAACTTTGACCTTGCAGACCCATTCTTTTCTCATCAATATTTGGGTATTTTTTCAAGGCAGCATCCGTAGAAGCCATAATACAATCATAAGCTGATAGTGCTGGGTGCCCTGGTTTGTATCGAATGTCCGGAATCAAAACAACATACCCAGCTGATGCGTATTCCGTAGGAAAAATGATAGATGCTGTTGGTTTTGGTACGTAATGACTATGCATTCTATCCGTATATAATTCATAGAAATAAACCAACATTGGATATTCTTTCGTGGAATCAAAATTTTCTGATTTGTACAATAAAGCACGCAAATTCTGTCCATCGTAGCTTTTATAATCCATCAACTCTACAGTCGCCCAGTTGTACTCCGATTGTTGCGGATTGGTGTTGCTAATTCTGCGTTCGTTTTCGAAATTTTCGTCCACTATAAAAGCGTCAGCATAATCCGTTACGTTCGATTTACGAATGAGTATTTGTTTGCCTTCTTCGCTTTTTTGCACCTGATTAATTGCATGCGGAGTTTGATACAATTTCACTATGTTATTGTGATCATCGTGCTCTATCCATTCATAAATCATTTCATCTTTGGAAATCATATCTGTTCCCTGCAAATAGATTGTTTCTGGATTGATGTATACACTGTCAAAATCCCATTTTCGGGTTCTGAATTCAATCTTGTTCTCCTTACCTTCTTTATTTGTAATAGATGACAGCGCTTTAGTCTTTAAATCAAATTGCCAAACATCAAATTCCGATTGAACGAACATCTTTTCTTCGTCTCTGTCCCAACCAATTATTCCCAAAGGATAATCTACATGTGGCGCCCCATTGCCATCCGCTTGCCAATTCACATCTTTCGCTCCGCACGTAAGACAAGTTCCAGTATTCGCATCTATATCGACTACATAATGCTGCTCTTGTTTATCATTGAAATAGGTATAATACTTTCCCGATGGAGAAATTTCGCCACTCATAACCACGCTTTCTTTCAATAGTTTTCGGCTACCATCAACCAAAGAAATTCGATAATGATTAGAGGCAAAAGGAAAATTCCAATTGTATTCGAGTTCATAGGGTGTGTCATCAGTTGCAAAAATATATTCGCCCGAAATGTTTTTACTTGCTCTTGCTTTCACATTCTCATCTTCAATGCGGATAAGTTCAAAATTGTCTAGGTGAAGAACGTGTAATTCACTTGCTTTTCTATCACGGCCAAGTTCTACCAATTGCATGGGCTGATTCCTTTTATCGGCATAGTGCCAAACATCCAATTTTGCTTTTTCGGATCCAAGCAAAGTGTCTTTTGGTTCCTCTTTGACAGCATCGGCTATCCCCAAAAACATGTACTTCTCATTTTCTGTAAAAACAAAGGATTGATTTTCGCTTACCGTTTTACCATCGGCAATAAACGAACTCGTGCTATCTAGGGAAATGAATTTTTTCTGACCTTTTAAATCAAACAATTTAAAGGTGCTGTTCTTCACTTTTGCCGTATCCGTTGAAGCCAAATACGCCAAAAACTTATCGTTTTTACTTACAGAAATATTGCTCAAACTCGTTTTGGCCGTGTCGATTACGAAACGATTTCCATTGCTCATGGTATACCCGCACAGACTATATTTGTTCTCTTTGTCGATTTTTTTGTGTTCCACATAAAGAAGATAATCTCCATTGTCTGAAAACTGAAAACTTGTGACATCATTAAATTGTTGACGTTGTTCAGTGGATGGTTGAAATAGAAACAATACTTGTCCATCGGACGAAATTTTAGGCTCCTTTTTTTCTTTCTTCTTCTCAAGCTTGCTGAAAAAGCGTTTGAAAAAACGGTCTTTCTTTTCCTCTTTTTTAGCTTCCGTATAGGTGCTATCTATAGAATAGGCCAGCCAATTCCCGTTCGGTTGTGCTTTGCTTTCTTTCAGAATTGGAAAAGACTTTACATCCATATCCGCAAGTCGTACAACAAATAGTGAATCTTTCGGCCATTTCTTTTTGTCGACCTTGTCCAATTCTAATTTGCGTAGCGTATCGAATTCGGCTTTCTTTTTAAAATAGAAAAAGTCATTGTTCTCTGAAAAGCGCCCTCCATCACCTCGAAAGAAAGAATCCAAAACAGCTGCTTCGTATTTGTACAAATACAAGTAACCATCCCCGCGATGTGGATTGATTTCGTAACTCACAAAATTCCCATCTTTCGAAAGAGTTGAAGAACTCAAACTTTTCCAATCGTCGTAAACAGTATGATCTAGTTGTTTCTTTTGAGCAAAAGATTGAAAGAAAAGGGAGAAAAAAATTAAGGTTAAGGACAATTTCATAAAAGGTAAAATTTAATTGGAATTACAAGGTAAGAGATTTTATCGATTAGACTTCGATGCGCCACAAATTGTGGATTGTTAAGAATAGTGAATGCGCCTTGATAACGTAACGCAGATGACGTAGATTTTGTAAGATCTTCAAAGCTTTCGAAAACAACATTGAATCTAATCTACCGCAAACAATTCCGCCGAAATATAATCTGCCATCAACCAACCTTCCCCAATTAAAAAGATGGTTTCATTTTCGACTTTTAACCAGTTTTTCTTTGAAAACTCATCGACCTTGCTGTAGAACCCTGTTGATGGCGTTTGCACAGAAATAAGTGATCGCACACTAACGCCCCATTTGGTACGTAAAGTTGTTAAGATTATTTCATTGAAGCGGTTAACGGGTGTTAAGGTTTCATCGTCGTAATAATTTATTCCAGAATTCACATTCTTCATGTATAATGCGTTATTACGAACATTAAATCTTCGTTTTTTCCCATCAAAACTGTGGGCGGAGGGCCCAAAACCTTGGTACGTAATTCCTTTCCAATAGGATGAATTGTGTTTGGACTCTTTTCCAGGTAAACAAAAATTCGAAATTTCATATTGTTCGTAGCCTGCACTCTTTAGTTTATCTACTAAATAGAGATATTGAGCCGATTGTTCATCTTCATCTGAAGGAATAATTGAACCCTCCTGGACTTGTTTGGCCAAAGCGGTTTTTTCTTCAACTGTAAGACAATAGGCACTTATATGTTCAACTCCGTAATTAATTACGTTCTTTATTTGCTCGTCCCAGTCTTTTATAGGCAGATCGGGCAATCCATAAATCAAATCAACCGAAAGCGAATGGACACCAACCTCTTTTACCATTTCTATACAGCGCTTTGATTCTGTCGCATTGTGAGCCCTATTCATCCATTTTAAATCTTGCGGACGAAAAGATTGCAGGCCAATGCTCAACCTATTGATCCCTTCTGCTTCCCAAATTTTTAAAATTTCAATTGAAATATCATCTGGGTTTGCTTCTAAAGTAATCTCCGCTTCAGGATTGATTTTATAATTCTTTCGAAGCGTATCAAAAATCAAGTTTAAATCTTCCTGTTTCAATAGACTCGGTGTTCCACCACCAAAATAAATAGTGTTGACTACCTCGTCTACCACCTCTTGTTTCCTTTGTTCTATTTCAATACAAATGGCCGAGACCATTTCTTCGTAATATTTCTCATACGAGGTACTAAAATGAAAATCACAATAGGTACATCGCTGTTTGCAAAATGGAATATGAATGTAAATGCCCGACACAATGCAATATTAAACTTATTTAATAATTAAAGTGCAATTCAAAATTTAAGTTTTGACTAGTCCTGATCGTACCACTAATTTCCAACAATGGCAATAGTCATACGATCGAAGAGTCTTTCGCCAACATAGCACAACGATAAAATCTGTCCCTGTTGCCAAATCCGAAATACTATTCATAGCTTCATCATCCAATGAGTTTTCTCTTCCTTCCGCAACCATAATTCCTTCAATTTCTAGTTGTCCCCCCTTGCACCTCATGAGTTTTCTCAAAGTAAGCGAAGGCCTCATTATGCGGCCCCAGTTTTCTTTCGGATATGGAAAATTTACCATCTGGAGTCGCAAACTGTGCGTCAGTATCTGGAATACGACTTAGTTTAAAGGCCTTTTTAGTCATCTCAACTCCCTCATTATCTGTAATGATTAGCTCTTGATTTTTATCGAACCATCCGGGAAAATTATATACCTTCCATGTGATGTGCTTCCATCGTTTACCTGAAGTATTTTTACCTAACCGCGATTCACAGTCACATTGAAAATCCGATTTTTTTCCGTTTCATCGTTAACTGTGAAAACATTGTTGAAACCATAGAATAAAATGTCATCTAGAGCTCCACGCATAGGTGCAACTGTTTATACAAAGTAAGTCATGCTCAAAAAGACGGTGGCAATAATAAGTGGCCGTGTGATTTTATGATGTGTGTTTTAGATTAGTATGAATAGAGAATAAATGGGTCTCTTCAAAAGAATAACTCAATGAAAGTAATTCTGTTACAGAGCTAGTCTTCCCATTTCACGCCAATTTTACCCGTACTCTTTCCGGAAGCCAAGGTCGAAAATGCGTCGTCAAATTTAGCAACAGAATAAACGCCTCCTGATTGCGGTTTAATCTTTCCAGCTCTGTATAAATCAAAAACTTCCTTTAAACAATTGGCCAAAACTTGAGGCTTGTTGTCCGCTATCTTCAACATATTAACGCCTAAAACACTTTTTGATCGCATCATGTAGCCAATTGGCAAGGGGCGACCCATTTTTAGAATGAAATTCAGCATGGAGAAAACACCCCATTTCCCACTGCTCATTTGTGCCCCGCCAAAAAGAAATAACCTGCCCGCCGAGCCCAATAAATTGAAGTCTTTTTTGAAGGTGTCACCAGCAATTGGATTGAAAGAAACATCCAATCGATTTTGACCAAGAATGCCTGCGATCTGCTGTTCATAATCACTTTTATTGTAGTCAATTACATAATCTGCTCCAAGGCTTTTCACTATATCTTCCTTCTTAGCTGAACCTATTTTAGCAAAAACTTCAGCGCCTTTATTCTTACACATTTGAATCAACAAAGTGCCGACGCCGCCAGCTGCTGCATGAACTAATACTCGTTCTCCTTTGCGAACAGGCGATAAATAATGCGCCATATAATACGCCGTAACTCCTTGCGTGCACAAAGACAAAGCATCGATTGCCGGAATATCGTCGATAATGACAATTGCAAATTCTTCAGAAACAACGTGTTTCGCATATCCGCCAAATCGGCAAAAAGAAAGCACCCGTTTACCAAGTAAAGAAACGTCTACTTCCGCTCCCAGTTTCACCACTTTTCCAACTACTTCGTAACCCACGACACATGGCATTGGTGGGGCTTCGCGATACAAACCTTGACTAGCCATAACATCGGCATAGTTCAACCCAAAAGCTTCGCTCTCCACTAATACTTGTTTCGAATTTATTGATGGAATCTCCCATTCTTTTCTTTCAAATGTGCCAGATGATTTTCCTTTTTTCGTTAAAATTATTGCTTCGGTTTTCATTTACTTTTGGACTTTTTACTGTTGACTTAAACTGTTGACCGATGAGCAGGATTGTCAATGGTCAGAGTCAAGCATCACCGTTTTTTCTCTAATTTCTTCTGTTTCGCTTCCTCTTTCGAAATTCCTTCGATAACGACAACTATTTCTCCACGAGGTGGATTTTGGTCAAAATAAACTTTCAATTCAGCGGCTGTTCCTCGGTGAAAAGTCTCAAACATTTTTGAAATCTCACGCACTACACAAACGTTTCGATCGGCACCCATGAATTCTTCAATCTGCGCCATGCATTTTGCCAGACGATGTGGAGATTCAAAAAGTACAACGGTTCTTTCTTCTTCGGCCAATTCCATAAACTTGGTTTGTCGACCTTTTTTATGTGGCAAAAACCCTTCGAAAATAAATCGATCGCAAGACATTCCGCTTCCTACCAATGCTGGAATAATTGCCGTAGGTCCAGGTAAGCATTCTACTTTGATCCCGGCGCCTATACAGGCGCGCACAAGAAGAAATCCAGGGTCAGATATTCCTGGAGTCCCGGCATCTGAAATTAGAGAAACCATTTTACTCGCCTGAATTTTCTGAACGGTGTTTTCCAAGGCCTTGTGCTCGTTGTGCGCATGAAAAGCAATGAGGGGTTTCGAGATTTCGAGGTGCTTCATTAATTTGCCGCTTGTTCGCGTATCCTCGGCCAAAATGTAATCCGATTCTTTCAAAATACGAATTGCACGAAGGGTGATGTCCTCTAAATTCCCTATGGGGGTTGGTACTAAAACGAGATGTGCCATGGGGCAAATATAAGCACTTAGAGGTTTAACTCGAAGCCTTCGGCATTCTTTTATTCAAAGTGCGTTCGCACATTATAAAATACCGAAAAGCTTCGAATTCAAGGAGCGAAGCAAAGTTGACCAAATACAACAGGCTTCGAATTTAATCCCTTTATGTAGAATGATTCCAAATTAGTCCCCTCCCCTTGAAATGACCGAGCTGTGACAATTCTATGACAAAGCGAGGCTATCTTTGCATCACTCGAAAAAACATGTACTCACAGTTTCAAGTTATCGCCTTCACGCACAGCAATTTAGATGTTTCTGAAATTGGCTTGCTTCACATTGAAGAAGGCGAAAGGAAAGTGCGTTTGGCAGCTGTTAAAGCTGAAATGAATTGGTCGGAACTCCTTTTTCTCTCTACTTGCAACCGAGTTGAATTCTTTTTTTGCGGTGAATCATCCGGAACGGAAGAGAAATTATTTCACTTTTTTCGAACGCTTTACTCGAAATTACCTCAAGAAAAAATCGATTTATTTGTTTCTAACGCACTTCACATTCAAGGTGAACGCTCTATGGAACATTTACTTCGCGTTGCTTCTTCGATTGATTCAATGGTTGTCGGTGAAAGAGAGATCATCACCCAAGTGAGAAAGGCGTATGAGCAAAGTCACAAACTTGGTTTAGCAGGCGACTTTATCCGCTTAGCGGTCAAACAAACAATCGAAACAGCGAAAAAAGTATATACGGAAACGTCTATTTCGAAAAAACCTGTTTCAGTGGTTTCACTTGCATATCATCGTATGCGAGAGCTGAATATTCCGCTTGATGCAAGAATTCTGATCCTTGGTGCTGGGGTCACAAATACAACTTTGAGCCGATTTCTAAGAAAACACGGATATACCAATTTTGTTGTTTTCAACCGAACACTCAGCAAAGGCGAAACACTTGCAAATGATTTAAATGGTGCAGCTTTACCATTGACCGAATTGAATGATTATAAAAACGGGTTCGATGTGCTAATTTCATGCACAGGAACAGATACGCATTTGGTTACCCCTGAAATTTACAAAAACATTCTCCAAGGAGAAACAGACAAAAAAGTGGTGATCGATATCGCTATTCCGCAAGATTTGGATCCAGCCATTTTAGATTGTCACAATCTTCACCATATTTCCGTATCTCTTTTACAGAAAATATCGGATAGTAATTTAAAAGAACGCTCTGCAGGAATTAGTCATGTAGAAGAAATTATATCTTGGTCATTGACGAAGTTCAACCTCTTGCAAAAAGAGCGAAATGTTGAGTTGGCGATGCGCGGCGTTCCACAAAAAGTAAAAGAAATTAAATCCATAGCGATGAACGAAGTGTTCAAAAACGACCTTGACAGTTTAGACAAAGAATCGAAAGAGGTTCTCGAAAAAATTCTGGGCTACATGGAGAAAAAATACATGAGTGTTCCGATGAAATTGGCTAAGGAAATTCTACTCAAATCAAAATAAACATGCAGAAAGTAATTATTGGATCTAGAGGCAGCGACCTAGCACTTTGGCAGGCAAATCACGTCAAAAAACAACTCGAAGATTTAGGAAATGAAGTGGAAATAAAGGTCATCATTACCCAAGGTGATGCGCTCCAAGATTTGAGCTTCGACAAGTTGGAAGGAAAAGGATTTTTCACCAAAGAAATTGAAAATGAATTGCTCGCTGGAACGATCGATTTAGCCGTTCATTCACACAAAGATTTAGAAACGAATCCTCCTGCTGGACTGAAAATTGCTGCTGTTTCGGAAAGAGGAAATCCAGCAGATATTTTGCTTATTCGCAAAGAATCTTTCGATGCATCTGAGCTATGGAATTTAAAAGAAAATGGAACGATTGGCACCTCATCAGCCAGAAGAAAATCATTGGTTAAAGCGTTTCGAAAAGATTGTGACATCAAGGGTTTAAGGGGAAATGTGCCAACGCGAATTGATAAATTAGCCCAAGGTCAGTACGATGCTATCATTTTGGCAAAAGCAGGCGTTGACAGATTGAAATTGGACTTGTCCGCTTTTGAGGTTCACGTGATGGATACAAGTCAATTTGTACCCGCTCCAGCACAAGGGGTGCTTGGTCTTCAAATTCGCGAAGACGATGAAAGAATGGCGGGAATTATGGCGCCGATGCACAACAAAGAGGTATTCAATAGAATTCGCATTGAAAGAAAAATATTGAATCTTCTTGAAGGTGGGTGTCAATTGCCTCTGGGCGTATATTGCGATGAAAGCAACGGCATCTTCGTTTCTTATTCTAAATCAGCCGAGCATCCTGCACAAGTGTTGGAATTTGAAAATACTGCCTTCGATATCGCCGAGCAAATCGTTGCGCAATTGAAAAATATATAAGATGAAGGTTTTCATAAGCAAAGCGAATGATGATTGTCAATGGCTGCATTCCTTTTGCAAAGAAAAAAAGTGGTCCTTGGTTTCTGAATCCTTAATTGAATTTTCCGCAATTGATTTTAAAGTCCCAAAACAAGCTGAAGTTATTTTCTTTAGTTCAAAAAACGGCGTTCGCTATTTTCTAGAAGAAAGTAAATTACCTGCTGGTATTCAAACAGCATGCATAGGAAGGGAAACAGCCAAAATCATGAAAAAAAACGGAATAATTCCCGATTTTATTGGTGAGAATAGTGGTGATCCAGTATCAGTTGGAAAAGAATTTTTAGCTTTTGTGGGAGAAAAAAATGTGTTTTTCCCGACAAGCAACCAAACTTTGCACACCGTTGCCAATCAACTTCCCGAAAATCAAAAAACGGTTGCTTCCATTTATGAAACGAATTCTGTTTCCAAAAAAATTGATGCCTGTGATTGGTACATTTTTTCAAGTCCGAGTAATGTAAAAAGCTATCTTCTTGAGAATAAAATTCCCGGTAAAGCAAAAGTTATCGCTTGGGGAAATGTAACGGCGCACTTCCTTTTTGATCACACTATTTCTGTTGAATACATACTAGAAACCTCTCAAAAGGAAGAGTTGATAGATTATTTAACCCAACAATTTTCAACAAAATAATCTCTATAAGTATTCACCCCTTTGGTGAATCCTCTTTCATCTTTAATTCGTATTTTTACCTTTCAATAAAACAGAAATATGGGTTGTGCTAGTTGTAGCAGCGGTGGAGGAACTCCCCGCGGATGTAAAAACAACGGTACCTGTAGTTCTGGCGGATGCAATAAATTAGAAGTGTACGATTGGCTGGCAAACATGAGTTTGCCAGCTGGACAAGCACCTTACGATATAGTAGAAATTCGATTCAAAAACAGTCGAAAAACGTTCTACAGAAATGCGAGTAATTTAGGCCTAAGTGCAGGCGACGTAGTGGCAGTGGAGGCAAGTCCAGGTCACGACATAGGCGTTGTTTCAGCACTCGGCGAATTAGCCAGAATACAAGTAGCGAAAAAATCACCGAATCTCAAACCGATGGAAATTAAAAAAATCTATCGAATTGCGACACAGGAGGATATGGACAAGTGGGTTGACGCGCGTGGTCTTGAAAAGGACGTGATGTTTCAGGCCAGAACGCTTGCTTTGAAATTGAACTTGGAAATGAAAATTTCTGATGTTGAATATCAAGGAGATTTATCAAAAGCAACATTTTATTATACCGCTGAAGGACGTGTTGATTTTCGTCAACTGATCAAAGACATGGCGGACAAATTCAAGATTCGGATTGAAATGCGCCAGATTGGCTCACGTCAGGAAGCCGCTCGTTTGGGAGGGATTGGGTCTTGTGGAAGAGAATTATGCTGTTCGACTTGGTTGACGGATTTCCGTTCAGTCTCTACTTCAGCAGCGCGTTATCAGCAACTATCATTGAATCCGCAGAAATTGGCCGGACAATGTGGTAAGTTGAAATGCTGCCTGAACTACGAGCTAGATATGTACGTGGAAGCCGTAAAATCTTACCCAAAAGCGGATACGAAATTGTACACCTCCAAGGGCATGGCGTATCACATTAAAACAGACGTATTCAAAAAGCAAATGTGGTTTGCTTACGAGCGTAGCGTTGATATAGGTGGCCTTGTTGCTTTGCATCCGGATCGTGTTCGGGAAATTATTGCCCTGAACAAGGCCGATAAAAAACCGGTAGACTTGAAGGAATTCATGACCGTTGTTGTAGAGAAAAAAGAACCTGATTATTCGAATGTTGTTGGTCAAGATGATTTGAACCGTTTTGACAACCTGAACAAGAAAAAGAAACATCGAAAGAAAAAACCTTCGGGTAATAATACAGGTCCTAGGCCCGAAAATAGCGAGCAATCTGCTTCGTCCAAAAACAATAAAAATCGAGGTCCGAAAAAACAAAATCGCCCGCAGGGGAATAAGGAAGGTGATAATAATGCACCCCAAACCAAGGTAAATCCAAATCAGAATAATGAAGGCGGAGCAAAACCAAAAAGCAATAAACCAAGACGCCCAGACAATCGAAACAAAAACCCGCAAGAAAAGAAAAAAGATGACTAAGGTTTTATTCATATTGGCCTTAGGGTTTGCCCTTTCAGGATGTGGAGATACACCTTATTATGACAAGACCTATTCTTTTGAAGAAAAAGAGTGGAACCAGCGTGTCATGCCATCCTTTACGGTGGATATTAAAGACACTTCGAAAGTGTATGATTTTATTTTAACCCTAAGGACAACTACTAGTTATAGTTACAATAATTTGTGGGTATTTTTAAATTCTAAAACGCCATCTGGCCTTATCGCTCGTGAGCCTTTTCAAATTCGAATTGCGAATGAAGACGGGAGTTGGTTTGGCACGAAATCAGGAACTGTAGTTGAAAATCCATTGGTTTTTCGCTCACGAAAATTTCCTGAAAAAGGGAAATTTACTTTTACTGTTGAACAAGGCATTACGGAAGAAACTATAGATGAAGTTTTAGATATCGGGTTACGACTTACAGAAAGTAAATAAGGTTAATTCTTTTTTTTATTTTTCTTCTTTTTTGCTTTAGCGCTCTTGTATTTCCGGGTGAAGGAGAAGGAAACCAAGTGTTCATATTTCTCAGAATACAACGCCATTCCATACATGTATTTCAAAGAAACATTGTACGGTCCGAGTGTTTCAAATTCCGCTCCAGCTGAAAAACGAAGCTTGTTCAAAAATACACCGTCAACAGCATCACGATCAAAAAAGAATTCCGTTGAAATTTCAGGCGAAATAATACTGTTATTAATATCGTAAAGTATAGAGGGCTTAATTCTGAAACCAGGAGCCAAATCTGAGAAACTAGACTCTGGTGTCCGCACTGTGGAAAGAGTCGTTTGGTACCTTGCTCTCAAACCAAAATCAAATCGTTCCCAGGTCGTACCAAAGTTCGCATTGAAATTTACTCGGTGCGACAGTTTATAATTCCCGAACTTATTTCTATCCAAAACAAAACGATAATCAACTGATGGTTTGAACCATTTCTTAACTTCGCCCTTGGCCGTCAATTCCGTGAAAAAAGTGTTCACGACAATCGGCTCCATTCTTAAATTTAGCTCTCCAGATAAATCAATTTTTTTGTTGACACTGTATTTTGCTCCGCCAGAAAACCAAGCTTCATGGTCGACTTGGCTCATTCCAAAAAATGAAAAGCAACACAAACAAGCAAATAATATTTTGGAGTTAATCATTAGTCGTTCACTTCGATTGTACCAATATTTACTTCCTCTTTCGCTTTTGAAATAGAAGTTGCAATGATTTTTACATTATCACCAGAAGCGCATGTATTGCAATCTTCATAGGTGTAAATCGTATAATCGCCTTTTTCTAAATAACGAAAAGTAAAGCTGCCGTCATAGCTTGTCTCCGTTTTGTCATCGTGGACTGCACCAGCACCATATATAATAAATACATCATGATCTGTTGCTGGATAAGTGGCAATTGTAACTCCTGCGCTATTCTTTTTATTCGCAATTATTTTTCCAGAAATGGACGATGAACCACCTTCACCTTCTACTTTTTTACATGAAGAAATCAAGAAAGTGCTGAATAAAAAAAAGGCAAAAACAAATAATAATCTATACATAACAGTCGGTAATTAATGTTCTCAAATGTACAAATATTTCAGAATTAAGTCTCCCTTTTAAAAAATGCGGTAAAACTATGACAGCCAACCTTTATAATAATCCTTCGTCTTTCTGATAGAAAGACAAGTATTGATTGAAACAGTTTCTTTTCACTCGTTTTTATTTTGTACTTTTCACACTGCTTAAATATTAAATTTTTAGATTTTCTCAACTATGCAAAAACATATCCTCTTTACCCTGTTCTTTGGTGTTTGCAGCCTCGTAAACGCACAAGTGGTGATAAATGAATATTCATGCTCCAACTTTAATGGGCCAACTGATACATTTGGTCAGGATGAAGACTGGGCGGAATTATACAATCCTACAGGTGCCCCTGTGGATTTAACTGGTTTCTATCTATCGGATAAAGCTGGTAATTTAACGAAATGGCAAATCCCAGCGATTAGTGTCCCTGCGAATGGATATACTATGGTTTACTTTTCTAAAAGAGGAGTAGTTCAAGGAGGCGAAATACACCCTGATTTTACATTGACACAGTCAAAAGCGGAATGGATAATCCTCACAAATGCAGTTGGAAATGTATCGGATTCCGTTCATATTTCTAGAACAACGAAGGAAGATCATTCAATGGGTAGAGAAACCAACGGATCTGCAAACTGGAAACTATTTTTAAATCCAACTCCAAATGCCGCGAATGTAGGTGGTATCGATTATTACACCCCTCGTCCAATTTTAAGCGTTGCTCCCGGATTTTATACAACTGCTCAAACGGTAAACATCACTTGCCCAATGGCTGGTGCAACTATTCGATATACACTAGATGGTTCTGCAGTTACGGCAACTTCCCCTCTTTATTCTGCTCCATTGAATATTACAGCTACCACCGTTGTAAGAGTAGGGGCTTTTAGCACAACCAATGAACCGAGCTTCATGGAAACAAATACTTATTTTATAAATGTAAACCATACATTGCCTGTCATATCAATTTGTGGTTCGCTTGTATACACGTTAATCGCAAACGGAAGTGGTGCTTCGCAGAATAGGGTAGGACATTTTGAGCTATTCGAACAAGACAAGTCTTTTATCGATGAAGGCCAAGGTCATTTCAATAAACACGGGAACGATTCTTGGGCTTACGCTCAACGCGGATTCGACTTTATCATGCGGGATGAAATGGGCTACAATAACGAAGTTCATCACAAAATTTTCCCCGAAAAATCCCGTGAAGATTTTCAACGTTTAATTATTAAGGCGGCGGCAAATGATAACTACCCTTTTGTGCCAACACCTGGACCTAATGGAGGGGCGCATATTCGCGATGCATTTGTGCACACCCTTTCTATTCGAGCTGATTTAAAATTGGACGAAAGAACCTGGCGTCCGGCTATTTTATACCTTAACGGAGAATACTGGGGCGTTTATGACATTCGTGAGAAAGTGGACGATGGCGACTACACCGAATATTATTACCAACAAAACAAATTCAACTTACAATATCTTAAAACTTGGGGAGGTACTTGGGAAGAATTTGGTGCGCCAAACGCAGCGCCAGACTGGAATGCATTGACAGCATACGTTGCTGCAAACAATATGGGTGTTGCTGCAAATTTTAATTATGTGGATAGCCTTTTGAACTGGCACTCCTTAGTTGACTATTTCGTTTTCAACTCCTACATAGTTTCCAAAGATTGGTTAAATTGGAATACAGCCTGGTGGCGAGGAATGAATCCTAATGCAGATAAAAAGAAGTGGCGTTATACCCTTTGGGACATGGATGCTAGTTTTGGCCATTACACAAATTATACGAATATTCCAGATGCATCTGCCAATGCCGATCCTTGTAATGTAGAAAATTTACCAAATCCAGGCGGACAGGGACATACCCCCGTTCTTCAAAAATTGATCAATGAAAATCCTTTGGTGGAACAATACTATATTACACGATATATTGATTTGGTCAACACCTCTTTTTCATGTCCGTCTATGCAACAATTATTAGACAGTATGATTAATGAAATTCAACCGGAAATGCAGGGTCAAATTGACAAATGGGGCGGCACTTACGCCGGTTGGCAATTAAAAGTACAAGACTTAAAAGATTTTATTGATTTACGTTGTACTGCATTGACTCAAGGTTTAATCGATTGTTACGATCTTACTGGGCCTTTCCTCACCACATTTGACGTTACACCAAATGGAGCTGGAAATATCAAAGTGAATTCTGCATGGGCGCCAACCGACCCTTGGTCGGTGAGTTACTTCGGTGGAATTGTAACTTTATTAGATCAAAACGCCAACCCAGGTTTCGTCTTTGATCATTGGGAATCTGATACAGATCCCCTTGACAGTTTGCCTGACAACAATCAAAACTCAGTGACCGTTTCTGCCCCAGGAACAATTACTGCTGTTTTCAAAGCGTTTTCAACACCTGTTCCTCCGCCTCCGCCTGTTAGCAACTTAAAAGGAATTCAGTTTCCAACGGCTTTCTCGCCAAATTCAGATAAACAAAACAACACATTTGCTCTCCACGTTGGTGGTGATGTGCGTTCATTTACATTCCGAATTTACGATCGTTGGGGTAACCAAATGGTTTCTACACAAGATGCCAACTTCATCTGGGATGGAGCCTACAAAGGTAAAGCCGTACAATCTGGTGTGTACGTTTATCAACTGGAAGTCGAATTCAAAAATGGGGATCAAGAACATACAAACGGTAACATAACAATCGTACAATAATGAAAAAGTTTATAGCCGTATGTAGTTTCGGGCTCTTATCATTGAGTGCGATTGGACAAGATTTACACTTCTCTCAAATCTCGCAAATGCCACTTTTGCTTAATCCTGGCGCAACAGGAATGATGGATGGTATTATGAGAGCAAGTTTACAACACCGTAATCAATGGGTTGGTTCTGGTGGAAAGTTCAACAATACCATGGTAGCCTTTGACTTAAATATGTTGAAAGATCAGGATTTTTCGAAGGGTTTTCTTGGACTAGGTGCATTTTTCTTTAATGACGCCGCTGGCGATGGAAATTATGGAAAACAAAGTGGTGCTATCTCCTTGAGTGGAGCCATTCCAATGGGACGAGGCGGAAATCACGTCTTGTCGTTAGGACTCCAAGCTGGATTCGCAAGCTCCAATATCAATGGACAAAATTTAATCTTCGAAAGTCAGTGGAATGGAACTACATATGATGAAAACATTTTGTCTGGCGAAGCAATCGTCCCGTCATATAGTTACTCAGATGTAAGCACCGGACTGTATTATACCGTCGACGGATCAAACAACACATTTGCAGGTAAAAGTAAGTCTAAGTTTACTGCGGGTATTGCCCTGTTTCACGCCAACAAACCAGCCTTAAGATATAATATTGCGAGCACAGAAAGACTCCCCCGAAAATTAGTCCTCCATACCAGTTACCTCAAGGATGTTCCAGGTTCTAAAGTTCAATTTTCACTAGATGCATCACAGTTTTTTCAAGGAAAACATACCGAAACAATTGTTGGAGGAATGTTTGGATATAAACTCAACGAAGATGGTGCTTCTTCCGGAACAAACTCTATGATGGGGTTTGGATTGCACCTTCGATCTTTGGAATCCTTAATTCCTTCAGTTATTATTCAACATAAAGGGTTCCGGTTCGAATTTTCGTATGATGCAATAGTGTCTTATTTGAGAAAATCGCCTGGGGCAGGATCAGTAGAATTCTCTTTGGTATACACGTTTTTCGACCAGGGATTATTCAAAGGAGGCCGTGTAAGAAAATAATTTATTGTGTTTTCATTGCTTTAAAAAAGCGGAATATTCTCTTTCTGAAAAGTAGGAAAAGAAGAATATAAGGAACAGCCATAAGGTATAAAATTCCCATATTTATATTGCTCCCAAATGATGCTTCACCAACTTCCGTAGATTGTTCCGCCAAGAGTTTACATTGAGAACATCCTTGGGCTTCAGCATATCCAAGGATAAACATGAAGCAAATACTTAAGATTATTTTCTCTCTTAATTTCATAATACAAATTTACGTTGTTTTTATTTAGGTCCATAATTTTTAACGTTTGATTGCTATTAATTCCCTTAAATTCGATTCCTGTTTAGGTCTTTTTTCTGCTACATTTGTCATATGAAGATGTCCATCTATTTTTTCGCGCTATTGGTTTGTGCAATTGGCCTTAGTTCGAGCTGTGAATCCAAAAAAAAAACGATAAAACCTGAGTCAAGTAATATTGATACCTTGTTGATGAAACATCCAGATAGTTTGCCCATTCTGATAAGACATGGGCAGTTTTATTTCGACAAACGTAATTTTGAAAAAGCTTCGGAATCAGCGACTAAAGCATTTCGTTTGGACTCCAGCAATGTTGAAGTTCGCATGTTGTATGCCCTAGTTTTGAATAATTCACCAACAAGAACAATTGCGGATGTTTTGCGATCGCAAAGACATTACGATTACATCATTAAAAAAGAACCGCGAAATACAGCTGCACTTATTGGAATTGCTTCGACCTATTCTATGTTGCGCGAATTTGATAAATCATTTCAGTATATCAATGAAGCATTAAGAATTGACAAAAAATACCGCGATGCTTATATTCTAAAAGGAACCAATTATCGCGAAATGAACAATATGCCATTAGCCAAATCTTCCTACGAAACCGCCACACAACAGGACCCTACATTTTACGAAGCGTATATCGCTTTAGGCGATATGTATCTTTCTGAAAACAATCCAATTGCTATTCAATATTATACAACTGCGACTCAAATTGTTCCAGACGATGTTGGCGTTTTGTACAAACTTGCTTTTGCCTATCAAGCACTAGAACGATTTGGTGAAGCTGCTCAAACATACAGAGATATGTTTCAAAAAGACGAAACGTTTGCCATGTCACTTTTTCAACAAGGATACATGAAACACATCAACTTAAACGAAATCGATAGTGCAATGATTTTTTACAGACAAGCCTTGGTTATCGAACCACGTTTTGTTGAGGCGTGGCACAACTTAGGTCTATGTTATGAGTCCAAAAGGGACAAGGCTCAGGCTCTGCAGTCTTATTCACGTGCATTGAAACTTAATCCTAATTTCGAAAAATCGAGATTGGCAGCCGAAGCGCTTCGTTAATGCAAAAATACAGTCAGAATATTGCAGAAGCAATCATTCCTTTGCTGGGGTTTTATTCCTGGGGATGGAGTTGGTATTTCATTCTGCTTTTTTTGATTCTTGATACAATTGCAAAAGTTTTTATCCTTCATTTAAAATCACGGAAAATATACGCGACGCAAGGCGGTGAAAAATCTAAATCCGTTTGGATTAAATCGGGTACGTTGAGTTTAGGAGTAGATCTTACGATATTAGCTCTACTGCATTTACTGTACTCGTTCAACCACGAAAATTTCAGTTTTGGAAAAGAAATAATTGATTTTCTATCCTATGAGGAACTCGGTTTAGCGCAAGGTTGGATATTTGTTCCTCTAATTATGTTGAACGTATGGATGCAGTACAAATTCACTTTCCTCAAACTAAAACTACACACCAAAATCCAAATTTCTGAGCTTTGGAAAGAGTATTTAATGCATCGCTATATCGTTCTTGGTATTGTGGTTCTTGGTTGTGCAATTCACTATTTCGTCTCGCTAAATGATGTGGTTTTTGTTTGGGCGTCGGCCATTTTGCCTTTTGGATTAACCGAACTTTCTAGTCGACTTCGCTAAGGACAAAACGGGCAGTGTCACTCGTTTTTTGTTCGAGTACCACCTTTTTGTTTTTGCACACAAAATCTATGGTTGCTTGGTCGTAATGACGTATAGTTACCAATTCTAGATCCTCGTTAAATTTTACCGAATACGTATTTTCAAAAATACCCAAGACCTCGCTTAAATTGGTTTTGTCTTCATCCAGAAGAACAGAGAAACTCAAGGCTGAATTTTGCATCAAATTTATCTTCGCATTTGCGCGCGACAAACGATTGAAAATATCGCTCAAATTTTGCTCTACGATGAATGAAAAATCACGCGGAGTTATGGACAAAAGAATTTGTTTTTTCTTAAAAATAAAAGACGGAATTAGATGATCTTCATCTGATGCATATTGTATTATTGTTCCTTCATTTTCTGGATGAAAGAACGATTTCACATACAGGGGAATACTCTTATTTTGTAATGGTTTAATCGTTTTCGGGTGAATTACCGACGCTCCGTAATAAGACAATTCAATTGCTTCACGAAAAGAAATTCTATCTAGTTTGATGGTGTTTTCAAAAATTCGAGGATCGGCATTAAGCATTCCATCAACGTCTTTCCAAATTGTAACGCTCTCCGCGTCTAGACAATACGCAAGAATTCCAGCTGAAAAATCAGAACCTTCTCGACCTAAAGTAGTTGTAAACCCGTCTGAAGTATGGCCCACAAATCCTTGTGTTACGACTATATTTGAATGGTTAAACCTGTTTTTCAATCGATCATTCACGAGTTGCTCAGTGCACTTCCAATCTACTTCTCCTTCTTTATAGTAGTGATTGGTTCGAATGAAAGTGCGAGCATCAGCCCATTCGCTCGATTTACCTTCTTGGTCCAAAAAAGCAGCTACAATCTTGGTTGAAAGAACCTCTCCCAAAGAAACGACTTGATCATATTCAAAGGCATTCTTCGTTCTTTCACTGTTCTCAAATCTTTCGTGAAGTTCAGTATAAACTGAGTTTACTTCGTTTTCAATTTTCGCTGAATCCTTTGGGAACAGTTCCGAAATAATTTGAGAATGATATGTTTTTAAAAGGACAACTTGTGCCTCAAAAAGGGCAAAATCCTTCTCCCAAATCGCTGTTGCAATTAATTCCATTGCGTTGGTCGTCTTGCCCATTGCGGATATAACAACGACTATTTTTTCTTCTGGGAAAAGATCTAAAATTCGCGCTACATTTCGAACCGCCTCCGAATCTCTAACAGACGCTCCCCCAAATTTGAAAACCTTCATTTTGTTTAGCTTAATTTGTCAGATAAAATTCTCATTTCCATTACTGGCGAAATTTTTTCATAAATTATATTGTAAACCGCTTCCACGATAGGCATATCTACTTGAAATTTTTTGTTGATTTCCATCACACTTTTCGTTGCGTAATATCCTTCGGCTATCATATCCATTTCCAATTGGGCAGACTTCACGGAATAGCCTTTACCAATCATAAATCCGAATGATCGGTTTCTTGAAAATTTGGAATAAGCCGTTACCAATAAATCGCCTAAATACGCACTAGATTTTACATCGCGGTGAATAGGACTAACTTCATCAATGAAGTTTTCAATTTCAATTATCGCATTGGATATCAATACCGCTTGAAAATTATCTCCATAACCCAAACCTGCACAAATACCAGATGCTAGAGAATAAATGTTTTTCAATACTGCAGAAAATTCCGTTCCGAATAAGTCATCCGAAATGGTCGTTTTGATGTATCGACAATTCAATTTCTCCGCCATTTTCTCCGCATATTCTTCATTGGAACAAGCGACAGTCAAGTAGGAAAGTCGCTCTAAGGCTACTTCCTCCGCATGACAAGGGCCACAAATGATTCCTATGTCGTCATATGGAACATCGAAGGACTTATGAATGTATCGAGCGGGAATGGCATTGTATTCTGGTATGATTCCTTTTACCGCTGAAAAAACGACTTTGCCTTGAAACAACTCGGGCCCTATTCCTTCAAAAATTTGTGTTAAGAACGCCGAGGGTGCCGCAATAATAATCGTATCGGCCTTTTCTATGGTGTTTCTAAGATCATTGCTCACCGCTATTTTATCCATGCCAAAGTCGACGGATTGGAGATATCTAGGGTTCTTATGATACTTTAATAAATGGTTCACGGTTTCTTCCGTTCGCACCCACCAAAGGATTGAATCGCAGTTATTCGTCAGTATTTTAACCAACGCTGTCGCCCAACTTCCACCACCAATTACGGCTATGCTTTCTTTCTGCTCCATTGTTATCTGGAAACAAAAATAGCGATTATATTACCAATCTGATTGAAGTTGAACTTCGATTAGCTAATAATTACTTTGCTTTTACTATCCGCAAATTATCCAAACCAAATTGATGTTGAACTCTCACGAAATATACTGCCGATTCTAAATTCGTTAAATCTATCATGTGTTTGTTCCCATCCGTTTTGCCGATGGCGTAGACTAATTTTCCTTTAGCATCGACAATTTCAATCGACTCTACGGATTTAGTTTCGCTCCACGTTAAGTTCACAAAGTCATTCGTTGGATTCGGTGAAATAGTCAATTCTATATAGCTCAATTCGTCAATCCCTACTTGATCAATCACAAAACACACCGAAGTATCTATACATCCATTTTGTTGTACTTGAACGGCGTATGAACCAACTGTCAAAGTGGGTGTGAAAGTGGCGGCCGTGGCGGCCGAAATAACCGAATAATTATCTGAACACAAGAGCCATTGATAAGTCGCACTAGGCGCCAAAGACATCAATTGATTTCCTGTTTGAGTTACGTTCAAATTCAAGGTTGTTACGGCAATTGTTTGATTAGCACACGTCGCATTTGTAACACACCCCCCTGTTCCTCTTACGAAATAATTCGTGTTGGCCGCAGGGTTAACATTCAATGAAGTTCCGGTCCCTACCATCGTTCCCCCACATGAACCAGAATACCATTGCCATTGTATGGCATCGTTTAAGTTGCCGGTCAAGCTAATAGTAGCAGTCTCCCCTACACAAATTGAAGTTGGCCCGGTTACAACTGGCACATCTGGTTGATTGCAAGGATTAGCCGTTACGCATAATTCAAGAGACCAAAAATCCAACGATCCGCCATCCTGGTTGAAACCATCTGTAACTTCCAACGTCCAATTTCCTTGTATTTGTTCTCCAATAAAACTCGCAAATGAACCTGTTGGTTGATAATATAAACCTGTCGTTGGCGGACAAGGAATTGCTCCTGGCGTTGATGCATCGTCTAAACCGAGATCGAAATCATCTAAACTGCTGCAAACTCCTGTAAACAATTGCATACTGGTTCCTGTTGGACTGATCAAATTGAAGGTTAAATCACTTACCCATGAATGAGTTCCTTGCACTTTTGGAATACGGATTGAACTTACAAATCCGGTTTGAGGAATGTTGATTATTGAAGTAATGGTTGGTGTTCCTGATGCAGAAATTGCCAATGGCACGTTAAGTGAACTTATTATAGAACAAGTCCCTGTTGTATAACTCGCTTGAACAAAAGTAGAAGTTGCACATGCATTTGTAGCAATCACTCGCCAATAATACGTCGTACTCGGATTCAAAAATATAGTCGTGTAATTTGGATTGACCAAACCAGTTGCTTGATCAACTATAGTTGCGAAAGTTGCTGAAGTTGAAATGTCAACCGAATAACTTGTCGCTCCTGCAACTGCAGACCATATCAAATTTGTTGGGCTAGACGCATTCGTCGCTCCATTTGCAGGAGATAGAGGCGTAGGTGCTGAAATAGTATTTGTTAAAACATCCAAAACTATACCTAGGGTGTGAATATTCCCACCTGAGTTTCCTTGGATAGTCATAGAATGAGATCCGATAGGGACATTCGAAATGGTTAATGTTGATGGTTGTCCAGGTGTAATAGTTGCTGGAGAAAAAACGGCCGTAGCTCCGCCTGGAACGTTCAATGCACTTAAATTTATCGCTGCTGAATAACCACCAATTGACGAGGAAGTCACATTGAAAACAGCATTTGCTCCTTGACAAACAGAAAGGTTAGATGTTGTGACGTTTAATATATAATCAAATGTTGACGCTGTTATTTCGAAATTATTATCTGAAATATCGAAGAAGGTTCCAGCCGCTGAAATGATCATTATTCGCGCTGTTGTTGTTGCCGTGTTTGGAACTGTTACTGCCTGTGATCCGTCATTTGTAGTGCCTGCTAATAGCAAGGTAGGAAATGTTAATCCTCCATCTGTTGACAGGTAAATGTCTACGGTTGACGCACTGATTGGAGCAGCTGTCGTGTTTGCAACTGACCATGTCACAGTCTGAGTCGAAGAACCTGCCCAAATAATTCCAGTTGCGTTTGGATACGTGACTACAAATGGTCCAGCCGCCGCAACACTTGTTACCGCTACATTGACATGATCACTGCATCCGCCAGGTCCTCCGGAATTGTCTCGAACAGAACATCTGAAATTCATGGTACGTGCAACACTTGGCACCACTTCCCATGTGAAAGGACCCCCTGAAGCCAAATCGGTTAAATTTGGAAAATATCTCGTTGGGTTTGTACTAGAAGGTAAACTTCTAAAACTTGGTCCCCCAGTTGATGTCGAAACTGGAGGTTGCGTACTTACTTGATTATCGGTTTGTTCCCAATTATAGGTCAATGTATCGCCATTAATATCCGTAGCGATGCAATTCAAAGCAAATGGTGTGCTCACAGGAACAAAAACCGTAGTTGGACCAGCTGCAATAACCGGTGCCGAATTAGTTAGGGTAGTCAGGATTGGACAAGTATGAGACGCCCCAGTTATCAAATTGGTCATTTCACTTAAGCTAATTCCATGAAAATGGTCATCACTATTATTTTGAACGTTCGGTGAACAAATTCCGGCGTAGCCCATTATAGTGCTGGCACTCCCCGGTTCAACGGCAGTTGGATTATTTCGGTTGCAATTGTTGTTTTGCGTATGATTTGCATTGAATTGGTGTCCCATTTCATGTGCCACGTAGTCGATATCAAACGGATCGCCAACTGGGTTGCTACTTCCTGTAACACCCCTTGCCTTATTTGCACCACAAACAACTCCTAAACCAGCCAACCCTCCTGAATTGGTTCCGAAAACATGACCAATATCGTAGTTTGTTGAACCAATTTGCCCATTACAAGCAGTCACGTTCTGATTTATCATCGCCCCTGCGTTTCCATTGGTGTATGGGTCTGTGCTGGCGTTGGTGTAGATCAATAAATTATTGTTTGGTACTAGGGTCATCGTAATGGCGATATCTCTTTCAAATACACCGTTAACTCGATTCATCGTGGTAACTTGAGCCGCAGCTGCAAGGGCAGCATTGGTATGATAAGCGGTGTATTCCGCTGTAGCTGCCAACGCTAATCGGTACGTTCTTAATTGACATGTTCCATATTCAGGCGATGCGCCTATACTAATCAGCTTTTTCAATTTCTCTTCGGGAGTTTCAAACTCACAAGTCATTTGTTTATTCGTATAAAAGTCTTTTTTGAAATAGGCCATTACCTTATTCGGGAGAGTATTGTGAATTGGGTCAATAAAGATTGTTGAATGGTAGGGTGAAAAGATCATGGCATGAAAACCTTGTGGGGTGATATCCAGCTTTACTTTCTCTAAGATATTAGAAACATTCACTCCATCAAAAGTCAAAATTGTTGGATACAAAGCATTCAATTGTGGATGCATGGTTTGGTTCCTTAGTACTTTGTACGTATTGAAACCGCCTTTCAAATTTGGAAGTTGAATTAAAAACATCGAAGTTCCTAAATCCACATTCTCTCTATAGGGAGCCGATTGAATAGCGCTTTTCATTGCGGCTAAATCCACCGTGTAGTAGGCCGACTTTGTCATCTTAATGGCTTTATCCTCAATTTGATTTTGAGTCGGGCTGAAATCTTGAAAAAAATTCTGAGCGACACTTGAAAAAGAAATAAGCGCACAAAATATCGCGCAGATAAAGTTAAGTTTCTTCATGTTTTTGGTTTAATTCTTTCAAATTTAGTACTTTAATGTGTCATTGCCAAAAGGTTTTAGCCAAAAAAATGGCACCCATTTCTGGATGCCATCTTCCGATATGCAGTTAGTTTATTCTACAAGCTCGGGTTGGCTTGTAGGACTAAGAGCTTCTTTAATTCTAGATTCTAACTCATCCATTAATTCTGGATTGTCGAGTACCAATTGTTTAACAGCGTCTCTTCCTTGTCCAAGTTTTGTTTCTCCGTAAGAGAACCATGAACCACTTTTGTTGACTATGTTTAATTCAACTCCAAGGTCGATAATCTCACCTACTTTAGAGATTCCTCCCCCATACATAATATCAAATTCTGCTCTTCTAAAAGGGGGAGCCACTTTGTTTTTAACAACTTTCACCTTTACACGGTTTCCAATAACTTCGTCTCCATCTTTAATCTGTGTTGAACGACGAATATCCAATCGAACTGAAGAGTAGAACTTCAAAGCGTTTCCACCTGTTGTTGTTTCTGGATTCCCGAACATCACGCCAATTTTCTCACGAAGTTGGTTGATGAAAATACAGCAAGTTCCTGCTTTGTTAATAGAACCCGTTAGTTTACGCAATGCTTTCGACATCAATCTTGCTTGAAGTCCCATTTGAGAATCCCCCATTTCACCTTCAATCTCCGCTTTTGGTGTTAATGCAGCAACTGAATCTATTACCACGATATCAACTGCTCCTGAACGAATCAAATTATCTGCAATTTCCAATGCTTGCTCACCATTGTCCGGTTGAGAAATAATCAAGTTGTCTATATCAACGCCTAATTTTTTCGCATAAAACTGATCAAAAGCGTGCTCTGCATCAATAAAGGCCGCTATTCCTCCTTGTTTTTGACATTCCGCTATTGCATGTATGGCCAAAGTCGTTTTTCCAGACGATTCAGGCCCATAAATTTCAACTACTCTTCCTTTCGGAAACCCATTGACGCCCAATGCTAAATCCAAGGTCAAAGAGCCCGTTGGAATTACTTCTAAATTAGTAACTGGATTGTCTCCTAATTTCATCACGGTTCCTTTACCGTAAGTTTTGTCAAGCTTGTCCATTGTTAATTGGAGTGCTTTCAATTTTTCTGTGTTTACTTCTTTTTTAACTGACATATCGGTTATGTTTAGTTTTCCACCAAGGCGGAATGGTTTGATTTATATATTGAACGTAACAAAGGTTATTCATCAGGCCGTAAACTATTTACGTTGTCCTATTCTTTCTCAAATATTTTTAAAATTTCTTCAGTATGAGCTTTCGTTTTTGGCTTATCGATAATTCCCTTTATTGTACCCGTTTCATCTAAAACAAAGGTGGTTCGATGGATGCCATCATAAATTTTTCCCATAAATTTTTTCTCGCCCCAAACTCCAAACGTTTCTATTATTTCTTTTTGCTCGTCCGCAACTAATACAAATGGCAATTGAAACTTATCTATAAACTTCTGGTGGCTTTTCTCGGAATCCGCACTTACGCCTATAACTTCAACACCTTTTTTTTGAAGTTCAGACCAATTGTCGCGTATGTTACAAGCTTGCGTTGTGCATCCTGGTGTATTGTCCTTCGGATAAAAATAGACAACAGCCTTCTTTCCTTCGTAGCTTTTTTGGTTTATAGCTTTGCCGTTTTGATCCTTTCCAGACCAACTTGGCGCCTTATCTCCTACTTTTAAATGTTTCATTTTGACGAAATATTAATCAAATATACTGATTGTTTTTTAATCAAAACAAATTAAAACGAAAAAAGTTTAGGTGGAATATAAAAAACTACAGACTTATGATAAATGATTAAGCCGACTTCTTGCTTTGCTTTAAAAAGAAGATGGTTTGTATAAACAAGCCCGCTATGTGCGTGAATACGACACTTAAAAGGATATCTGGTGAGGCTTGTAATTTGCTGAATATCATATAAACTGCTAATCCCAAGAAAGCTAAAATTTGAAAAACAGTGGTCATTAAAAATCGATTGATAAACTGACCTTCTTTGAATTTAAAATGAACGATTTGAACACCCACCATCAGGATGAGCCAGCTTGCAAAAAGGCCGAGAAATAAAATTTTTAAGTCAATACTGGGGACAAACATTTTGATCACCACGAAAGCTAGAGCAACACAGCCAGTTAAGGTCAACACATTGTAAAGTACTAATTTATTCATCTTCCTTGCTGCTGTTTATGACTTCTTTTATAACCACATACATCGCCAAAAAGACGCCGCTGAGGGCTAAAATGATGGTCCAAATGTTTTCTGTTTTATACGTTTCATCTATATAAGTGCCGAGCCACGAAAACAACCCAATAATCACTCCCATCTGAATTACGATCCCCGAAAACCGGGCGTATTTCTTCATGGGAGAAGAGGGCTTGCTCATTAATAAACGATATCTGGTTGATTCTCAGATTGCGCTTTTTGCTTCGGTCTAGAAGATCCTGCGCCACCCATTGAGCAATTGCCCAAGAAAATGGCTCCTTGATGAATCTCAATTTTAGCGGTAGAAATATTCCCTTCAATCTTAGATTTTTCACGCAAAGTTAAAAGCGCTTCTACTTTAAGATCTCCTGTAATTCGTCCTTCAACATCGGCTTCGTTACAGTTCAAATTTCCTTTAATAACAGCATTTTCACCAATCAATACTTTGCCAGCAGACGTAATATTGCCTTGCACTTCACCATCAATTCGAATGCTAGAATCTGTAATTAATTCACCTATGATTTTTGCTCCTTCGACCAACCTGTTCAATCGATCCGGCGCTTCAAAATTTCCGCTGCTACTCTTCTTCTTTCCCATCATTTTTTCCTCTTATTATTCTAATAATACTCTTCGCAAAACATTTCGTATTCACGCAGTTTTTGCGTTTCAAAAAGTGTTTTCAAATTAGGTTGAGTAATTAAGGTCGTCTTAGCACCTTGAAGATCCATCAAATGCTTTCTTGTGGCTTTAAAGGTCCGAATATATTCCTTTGCCTCCAAATCATTTTCAAATTTATCTATAACAACGATACTTTGGACGTCTCCAAATATCTTCGAACTTACCCTTAATTTAGCTCTGGAGTAAAACTCTTTGTTGAAATCGACGATTTTATTCTTGGATAAACTCGAGTTGTCACCTTTAGGAATGAAAATTAAAACATAGTGCTCCAATTGATCATCGTATGTAAACAAAGGGTTTTCCGTCAAATCAACCGGTTCAAACTTAGAGAACCCGTTTTTAATAATATCTATCATTTCCTTAGCTCGTATTGCTTCTGGCGTTTTTGGAAATTCTTTTACAATTAAATTCAAGTTTGGTAATAATGTTGTCTTTTCCGGATTCAATTTTCCCTGACACATAGCCTTCAACAACATATATTTCGATCGATACTCATTTTCGGGTTCATTCAATAGCACTTCTTCGGCACTTATCAACGCTGGATAATATAAGCCTTGACTATATCTACTCAAGGTATAAACGTAATCCCTTTGCGCTTTTACCTCGTATTCTTTTTTCTTCACGAAACAATCTGGATCGCGCAAATAGCAGGCGTAATCAGAATTCGGATAATAATTCAATATATAACTCTTATGAACGTCCGCTTTGGATCTATTCGAGGTTTCGTTCATGCGATACATCTGAAAAGCCGACATTGCCTTATAATCCGTTTCAAAATCTTTTTCCACCACCGCAGTAAACTGATCGGTCGCTAATTCGGCTTCGTTCAATTGGTCCTTGTAAATTATTCCCGCCGCATATCGCGATTTGACCAATCTGTTTTGCGAGGCTAAAATGGATGAATCTCCCTTTGGAATGTTTTTCGATAATGCTTCTATACTATAAGGATCAGTGTATTCGTCTAACACTTCAACACTGTCGACAGGGACTTCTTTTCCATTTTCATCGGTGAAAGTTGCAATGACAATTTTGTCGCTTCTACGCCAATCATCTTCGTTTGTTCTATCACCCCAAAGTCTTTTAAAATCTTCAAATCCCTCCGCACGAGCTTTAGCATTGGTAAAGATAAACTTGCTTCCACTTTGGTTTTGGTTGAATGCATTCTGGTTTTTCTGAAGTGCGATCAACTTTTCCGCCTCCCGTTTCTTGTATTCGTCTTCTCGCGCTTTTAAGGTCTTTCCAACTTCCTCTAAATACGTCAATTGATCGGACTCACTCATAGCTGCAATTCGTTGAACACTATCTTCAAATTGTGCCAATTCAACTGCTTGCACTAATTCGCTTAATTTGGCTGCTTTGTTACGTATCGCTCCGGCATTTGGATATTTGTCATTGATAACTCTTCCGCACGAATCGTAATATTTTTGAGCAGGGATATAGTCTTTCTTCGCAAAGCGTAAATCGCCCATTTTCTCATACGCCATACCCTTTTGACGGCTGTTCGTGGTGCTATAAAATGCAGCCTCTGTCAAATAGTGAACGGCTTGAGGCTCATTCCCTTTTGATAATTCAATATTGGCCAATGCATAATAAATTTGATCCTTGAATTCCGCGTTTTTCGGATCATCCAACATCTTATTCAAATCCTTGATCAACTTATCGCTTCCGCCTAAAAAAGCTCTTTTCAGTCTTGCGCTGAAAGCCATTTCATACGGCGCGCTGCTCTGTAATACTTTGGTGTAATTGGCAATAGCTGCTGGTGCATTCCCGCCATCTTCGTTCAACTGACCCAAAATAAAATAAACTCTTGCTTTGTCGGCTTTGCGTCTTATATGCCTTGCAGCCAAATTCAAATTTATAATAGCCTCTTCTTTTTCGCCACGAATCAAATTCAATTCCGCTTTGGTCAAGTACATTTCTGGATAAATCTCTTTCGGCAAAGTGGCCAACTCGTCCTCTTTTTCTTTTTCTTTCTTAGATTTCTTTAAATTCTTGATGAAGTTTTTAAACATCTTTTGTTTGGCTGCTTCCTTTTCTGATATCAAGGCTTGATCGAGGATGTCAAGATTGAATCCAGCTTCAGTATAGTTGCCTAGAACGAGATTCGTTTTAGCCATCCACAATTCGCCGACAAAATTAGACTCGTCATTGGTGTAAAACTTCTTGATGAACATGAAGTTCTTCATCGCTTGTTCATAATCTCTTCGGATATAACTCGCACGACCAACTGTGGTCCAGTTTTCATCAATGTAATTGTTGTTTTCTTCTTTCTTTCTTGAGGGGCGCGCACTGCCTGGCATGCTGTGATTCTGAATCACTTTTGTGCATTTTGCAATGGCAGTGTCAATCGCAGGGTACAAATTTTTCACTGCACCTGTATCCGGATAATTCTGAAGGGGAAGCAAGGTGTAATAATCCTCCACTACATTTCTTCGGTAATCCGACAAGGCTTGATCCAACAACAAATTAGCGTTGAAATATCCGTTATAGTGCGAGGTGGTACTATGATAAAAGCGATTGACAGCGCTATTCTTAGCGGGATCACACGCAATAAGAACAAAAAGGAGCAAAGCTGCTCCTATACTGAATCTGAAAAAATTAATCATTAAACTGGTTTTCTTGACTAACAATAAAACGGGAAAGCCCTATTTTATTGTATTAAAGCATAAATTTATGAATTCTCGATAAATTAATTAGGCAATGTTCGTGAAAACTTGCTGAATGTCGTCATCGTCTTCGATTTTATCCAACATTTTTTCAATATCTATCAATTGTTCGTCTGAAAACTTAACTGGTGAAGTTGGAATACGCTCCAAATTCGATTTTATGGGCTCTATTCCTTTTTCTTCCAAAGCAGAGGCAAGTGTTCCGAAAGCGGTGTATTCACCATAAATCACGAACTTATCTTCCAACACTTCGATTTCTTCCAATCCAGCATCTATGAGCTCCAGTTCCATTTCTTCTGGGTCCATTCCTTTCGCCTTTTCTATCTCGAAGATACATTTTCGGTTGAACATAAATTCTAAAGAACCTGTAGCCACAATTGCTCCGTTGGCTTTATTGAAATACGATTTTACATTCGCAACTGTTCGCGTTGGATTGTCTGTTGCGCACTCCATAAAGACCAAAACTCCATGCGGCCCTTTTCCCTCATAAATAATTTCATGGAAAGCTTCAACATCCTTCGCCGACGCTCTTTTGATAGCCGCTTCTATATTGTCTTTTGGCATGTTTTGTGCCTTCGCATTTTGAATCGCTGAGCGCAAGGAACCATTCATGGATGGATCCTCACCACCTTCTTTGGCTGCCATAGTGATCGCTTTCCCCAATCGAGGAAACAATTTCGACATTTTGTCCCAACGCTTTTCTTTTGCTGCTCTGCGGTATTCGAACGCTCTTCCCATTTGTGAACTTTTTTAAGAGCCCAAATTTAATTAGAAAGTTGCGGGTTTAAAAGTTAATCCGGTGTAAGTTTCTTACTTCTGGACAAAAAAGTATGGGCAATAACATATTCGCCACATAAATATCTATTTTTGTCCCATGAAAATCTTAATTGTTCGTTTCAGTTCCATCGGCGATATCGTTTTGACGACGCCCGTCTTGCGTGGATTGAAAGAACAATTGACGGATATTGAAATTCATTATGTCACCAAATCCAAGTTTTCTTCTCTGCTCGAAAACAATCCTAGAATTGACAAACTGTGGACGATAGAAAAGTCGATTGATGAAATCATTGATGCTTTAAAAAAGGAGAATTTTGATCAAGTAATAGACTTACACCACAATATTCGAACGCTTGCTTTGAAGAAAAAACTGAGGAAACCGTCTGCATCGTTCAAGAAATTAAATGTTCAGAAATGGATGCTGGTGAATCTGAAAATGAAAAAAATGCCGAAGGTTCACATTGTAGATCGATACATGCAAGCGGTGGAATCTCTGGGCGTAAAAAAAGATGATTCCCCCTGTGAGTTTTATATTTCAGCAGAAAACGAAGTCGATATTCAGCAGGAATTGGAGCTGAATACTAAAAAATATATTGGTGTTGCGATAGGTGCGCAATTTGCCACCAAATGTTTGCCGACGGATAAAATGGTTGAAATTTTGAAAGATCTTGATTCGACAATTGTGCTCCTCGGTGGGCCTGAAGATGAAGCAAAAGGGAATGAAATTGCTACCTTATTAAATGGTAAAGAAATTATCAATTCTTGTGGTAAATTTAATCTTCAACAAAGTGCCTCCATTGTTAAACAAGCTTCTGTTTTGTTGACTCATGATACAGGATTGATGCACATTGCTTCTTGTTTTGAAGTCCCCGTTATTTCTGTTTGGGGGAATACTATTCCCGAATTTGGTATGTATCCTTATTTTCCGAGTAAGCCAGAATTATTTTCAATACATGAAGTGAAAGATTTGTCTTGTCGACCGTGTTCGAAGATTGGGTATCAGGATTGTCCGAAGAAGCATTTTCGGTGTATGGTGGAGCAGGATGTTGAGAAGGTTGTTGGTGCTTTGCGTGGATTTATATAAACGCAAAGAAGCGGAGGCAACCAACCCCTAATTCCCGATAAATCCAACCCCTGTATTTCACAAAAATTAACACTGTGGAGAAAACAAAGGTCTCACTTGTTGGTTACTAAACCAATTACCAATAAATTTGTAGAAGAATTCAGAAAATGCATACATACAAACCTGGACCATTTCTAGAAAAAATAAATCTGCCCGAAGATCTTCGCAAAAACTTCTCTGTGGATGATTTGCCGCAGGTTTCAGAAGAATTACGTCAGTACATAGTTGATGTAATATCTGAAATTGGAAATTCCCACTTCGGTGCAAGCCTTGGAGTGGTTGAAATGACAGTTGCTTTGCATTATGTTTTTAATACACCATATGATCAGCTGGTTTGGGACGTTGGTCACCAAGCATACGGACATAAAATTTTAACGGGTCGACGTGATATTTTTCATACCAACCGATTGAAAGGTGGAATCTCTGGTTTTCCGAAACGTTCTGAAAGTGAGTTTGATACCTTCGGGGTGGGACACAGTTCTACTTCCATTTCTGCTGCGCTTGGCATGGCTGTTGCCAATAATTACAAGGGCGAAAAAGAACGTCAACATATTGCTGTAATTGGCGATGGTGCTATGACGGCTGGTTTGGCATTTGAAGGAATGAACCACGCTGGATTCGAAAAAGATGCCAATTTATTGGTGATTTTGAACGACAATTGCATGTCGATTGACCCGAATGTTGGAGCATTAAATCAATATTTGACCGACATTACAACTTCGCATACGTACAATAAAGTAAAAGACGATATCTGGAAATTGCTTGGGAAAATATCCAAGTTTGGCCCCGATGCGCAGACCATTGCATCGAAAATTTCGAATGCAATGAAAACAGGGTTGATGAAAGATAGCAATCTTTTCGAGTCCTTAAAATTCCGTTATTTCGGCCCCATTGATGGACACGATGCTATCGGAATGGCGAAAATATTAGAAGATTTAAAAAAAATCCCTGGACCTAAAATTTTACACTGCATTACACGAAAAGGTGCTGGATATAAGTTTTCTGAAGAAGGAAATCCGACGCAATGGCACGCACCAGGTGTATTTAATAAAGATACGGGTGAAATCGTAAAGATTATTCCTAAACAACCTGAGCCGCCTAAATATCAAGAAGTTTTTGGTCATACTATTGTAGAATTGGCCGAAAAAAATGATAAAATAATGGGTGTTACACCTGCTATGCCTTCCGGATGCTCCTTGAATATCATGATGAAGGCAATGCCAAATCGTGCGTTTGACGTCGGGATTGCAGAACAACACGCTGTTACTTTTTCGGCTGGATTGGCAACACAAGGAATGGTGCCGTTCTGTAATATTTATTCGTCGTTCATGCAACGTGCGTACGACCAAGTTTTGCACGATGTTGCTATTCAAAATTTGAATGTTGTTTTCTGTTTAGATCGCGGCGGATTGGTTGGAGCTGATGGCGCTACGCATCACGGTGCATACGATTTAGCGTACATGCGTTGTATTCCAAACATGACTGTTTCTGCACCGATGAATGAGTCAGAATTGAGGAACATGATGTATACCTCGCAATTGGAAAACAAAGGGCCATTCAGTATTCGTTACCCAAGAGGAAAAGGGGTGATGACGGAATGGAAAACAGCCATGAAAGAAATTAAAGTGGGAACAGGTCGCAAATTGACCAACGGTTCTGACTTAGCGATATTGAGCATTGGTCATCCAGGAAATTTTGCTATAGAAGCGATTGCCGACATGAAAGCAACCGGAATGTCTGTGGCACATTACGATATGCGTTTTGTAAAACCAATCGACGAGGTAATGCTTCACGAAGTGTTTTCGAAATTCAAGAAAGTAATTACAGTCGAAGACGGAACAGTAATGGGTGGGTTTGGTTCTGCTGTTATTGAGTTCATGGCAGAGCACAATTATTCTGCGCAAGTTGTTCGTCTTGGAATTCCAGATAGATACGTACACCACGGAAAACAAAAAGAATTGTGGGCAGAATGCGGTTTCGACAAAACGGGAATCGAGAAAACGGTGAAAAGGATGTTGGATTATTCGGAAGGAAGTGATTCTATTGCTTCGGAGAAGTTGGGGTGATTTTTGTCCCCGCAAAGATTTTAATGGTCTGAGAAATTAAGAGTTCAAGGTCATTCATTTTTTCCTTATACTTAATGAGCTGATTTCCTTAAAGTTTTCGCAATGCGAATCTTAATGTTGAATGTTAATCCCCAGGAATTAATTTCTCAATCAAATTCGTCAAGTACACAAAATCTTCTACGCTTAACCTTTCTGGTCGTAGCGTGAAGATTTGGTCTTCAACAACATTCCCTTTCAAAAATCCTTTTACCGAATTTCGGATTGTTTTTCTGCGTTGATTAAAACTTGCTTTTACTATTTGAATGAATAATTTTTCATCGCAAGCCAATTTTTGGGTGCTGTTTCTGACACAGCGAATGACGCCCGATTGCACTTTTGGCGGCGGGTTAAACATCTGTGCATCAACTGTAAAACAATATTCGATGTCATAAAAAGCTTGGGTGAGAACAGAGATAATTCCATACACTTTCGTTCCAGGTTTTTCAGCAATTCGTTCTGCCATTTCTTTTTGAAACATGCCCATAATTTCAGGCACCAAATCTCTGTTTTCTATACATTTGAAGATGATTTGAGAAGAGATATTGTACGGGAAATTTCCAACCACTGCGAATGGCTCCCCGTCGAAAAGTTGAGTGATATCCGTTTTCAGAAAATCTGCTGAGTAAATTTTATCTTTTAATTTTGGCTTGTTCTCCTCTAAATAGGCAACAGAATCCCTATCGATTTCCATCACTTTTACGTTCAATCCTTCTCTTTTCAATAAAAAATCGGTTAAAGCGCCCATTCCTGGACCTATTTCCAAAACATTGTGGCAATCGTGACTTTCTATGAATTGATCGGCAATTTTCCGACACATGTTTTTGTCTGTTAGGAAATGCTGACCGAGGTGTTTTTTTGGTTGAACGCTCATCGTTTGAATTCTTCTACTACATTTAAAAATGTTCGAAAAGCAGCGAATTTTCCAGCCCACATTTCGTTGAATTCTTTACGCAACGCTGCTGCATGTTTTGCCTCATACTCATCGAAAACATCCTGACTTTCGCACAAATAGGTTGTTGCGTAGGTCATTCCACCTTCCTCTTCGCCATCAACACGACAAATTCGAGCTTCTAAAAAATGGCCCGTTTCCATCACTTCTGGAATATGTTTTTCGCGCATATATTTCAACCATTGTTCTCTAACGGTTATGTCAATGCTAACAGTTACGTTGTACAAAATCATATGCAAAGCTACGCAAAAAAGGAGTTCTTGAAAAACACGATACTACGCGATTGATTTTAATTATCTTCGCAGCGATGATTCAGTTGTTTACCGGAAATCGACCCGTAATTCTGCTCCTATTGCCCTTTATTGTTGGGCTTTTGGTCATATTGAATTTGTGGTCGGGTTATTATGAATACGCACCAACTACCAATCTAGGACTTTGGGGAAGTGACTTTCAACTTCCGCAAGGTTTGACGCTCACACTCGGCCCAATTTTCGTTCTTGGAAATGCTTTGTTGCTTAACGTCCTTTTTAATCGGAACGATTTTATTGATCGAAATACCTACATAACTTCCCTTATTTATGTTGCTTATTTCAGTTTCTATCATGCATTTTATCAATTGGATGGATTGTCAATTTCTCACTTTCTGTTGATTCTTGCTCTTTTTGAAGTCTTTAAATTGTCCCAAAAGGAAAAAGGAAACAAAGCCGTTTTCAACGCTGGTTTTCTCGTCGGATTAGCGACTACTTTTCATCCCGCACTGCTTGTGTTTTTTCCCTTCTTATATTTCATGGTCATCGCGCTTCGTCCCATACTTTTTCGAGAATTTAGTCTACTTGCAGTAGGATTTGGTGTGCCGCTTTTGTATGCAGTGGTTTTTTCCATGTTTCAGGAAAATGAAATTTCCATGCGATTAATTAGCACATCTACCGACTATTTAAAAATTCAATTGGATTTCTTGGTCACTGCCACCTTGATTATTTTCACCATTTTGGTCAGCTTTCTAGCGCTGAATAAACAAAGTCAAAAAACCTCCATCCGCTCTAAAAGATTGATGCGAGCACTTTTTATCTTTTCAGCTTTTTGCATGTTGTTGGGTAGTTTAGATTACATTTTTTTCGGTCAAATTGAGCGTTTTAGCTTGCTCTTTATCCCGATAAGTTTCTTTTTAACATTCGGCCTTTCCATTAAAGCATATCAATGGTTAAGCAGTTCTTTGGTCTACCTCATTCTCATTTATACCGTTGGGAAACTCTTTCTTCCCTTCTAGTTTCTTTTTGTTGGATAACTTTCCGCTTTTTCCCGCCTTTAAAGCGGTCAAAATGACTAATTTTACGGCAACTTTACAAGCTTTTAAACATGACATTTGGTGTTGTAACCTTTCCTGGCTCTAACTGTGACGAAGACATGGTCTACGTTTTGGAAAATATTCTTAATCAAAAAGTGGAACGCCTTTGGCACAAAGATACCGACCTGAAAGGGGTAGATTTCGTGGTGCTTCCTGGTGGTTTTTCGTATGGAGATTACCTTCGTTCGGGTGCAATTGCAAAACTTTCGCCTATAATGGGGTCGGTTATCGAACATGCGAAAGCAGGGAAATATGTCTTGGGCATTTGCAACGGATTCCAAATTTTAACGGAATCTGGATTGTTAGACGGAGCTCTTTTGCACAACGACCAACAAAAATTCATTTGTAAAAATGTGAATTTGAAACCTGCGTCGAACGAAAGTGGTATTACAAAAGATTTAGACATAAGTAAATCATACAAAATTCCTATCGCACATGGTGAAGGACGTTTTTATGCAGACGACGCTACGATTAAAAGATTGATAGACAACAACCAAGTTTTGTTTCAATATGTAGACGAAAATGGTATCGCTTCAGCCGAAGCTAATCCAAATGGATCCGTGAATAATATTGCTGGAATTTGTAACGAAGGAAGAAACGTTTTCGGCATGATGCCCCATCCAGAAAGAGCGGCAGACAAGGATTTAGCCAACGAAGACGGGCGGGCTTTCTTTGAATCGATTTTAAAAAACTGTTAAGCAAAAATTATGAGGGTATTATTACTTGGTTCGGGCGGGAGAGAACATGCACTGGCTTGGAAAATCGCACAAAGTTCTATACTCGAAGCTCTTTTCATTGCGCCGGGAAATGCTGGAACACGAATTCACGGACAAAACGTTCCTATTCAACCGACTGATTTCAAAGCTATCGGAGAATTCGTACTAGAACATGAAATTGAAATGGTGGTTGTAGGCCCTGAAGATCCTTTGGTTCTCGGCATCCACGATTACTTTTTAGCCGATGATGAATTGAAAAAAGTGGGCGTTATTGGTCCACAAAAAGAAGCTGCACAACTCGAAGGAAGTAAAGATTTTGCCAAAAAATTCATGGCGCGTCACAATATCCCAACTGCAAAATATGGTTCTTTTCAAAGAGAAACATTAAGCGAAGGGCTTGCCTTTTTAGATAAAATGAAAGCTCCTTATGTCCTGAAAGCAGATGGATTAGCCGCTGGAAAAGGCGTGCTTATTCTCGAAGATTTGCAAGAAGCAAAATTGGAATTGACCAACATGCTCCAAGGTAAATTTGGTGATGCTAGTAAAACAGTTGTCATAGAGCAATTCTTGAAAGGTATCGAGTGTTCTGTTTTTGTGATTACGGATGGTGATTCATATAAATTGTTGCCCGAAGCAAAAGACTACAAACGGATTGGTGAAGGTGATAACGGCTTGAATACAGGTGGAATGGGCGCTATTTCACCCGTTCCTTTTGCCGACGCAGCTTTCATGGACAAAGTGAAAAACCAAGTGATAATTCCGACTGTTAAAGGTCTTCGTTCTGAAGAAATTCCCTACAAAGGATTCATTTTCTTCGGATTGATTATGGTGAAAAACGAACCATACGTAATCGAATACAATTGTCGTATGGGTGACCCAGAAACAGAAGTAGTTTTGCCACGACTGAAATCGGACATTCTCGATTTATTCGAAGGCGTGCACTCCAATACTTTGTCTGAAAGAGATGTTCAATTTGACGACAGATGTGTTGCGACTGTTATGATGGTTTCTGGCGGATATCCTGAAAAATATGAAAAAGGAAAACAAATTTATGGTTTGAATGCTATCGCCAATTCGATTGTTTTTCACGCTGGAACAAAAGCAGACGGACCAGCAATCACTTCTTCTGGTGGGCGTGTTTTGGCGGTTACATCTTACGGGAAAAATTTGGATGCAGCACTCGACAAGTCTTACGAATCGATCAAACAAATTGAATTCGAGAAATCGTTCTATCGCAAAGACATCGGCTTCGATATTGTACCAGATAAAAATTGATTATCTTCATCCATAACTAAATGGACACCTCGTTTCTGATTATCATTTTCACGCTGCTGTTTTCAGCCTTCTTTTCGGCGATGGAAATTGCATTTATTTCGTCCAATCGGCTCAAGGTTGAATTGGACCGTTCGAACGGCACTTTCGTTGGAAGAATTCTAGGGAATTTCTACAAAAATGAATCGCGCTTTATCGCCATGTTGCTCTTGGGCAACAACTTCGTTTTGGTGCTGTTCGGTATTTATGCGGCCATTCTTCTAAATCCAGTTATTGCCTCTTGGGGAGTAACAAGCGGTGGTTTGTTGCTCTTTCTTCAAACTGTCATTTCGACTATTTTGGTGCTTTTGCTGGCAGAGTTCATCCCGAAAGCTTTGGTACAACTGAACCCAAATTGGTTTTTGCGCATAACTGCTTTGCCGATGCAACTGATTTATTGGTTGTTGCTGTTGCCCACAATTATTGTTATGATGCTCAGTAACGTGTTTTTACGCTTGCTCAATTCAGAAGATGACACCGAAGAAAAAGTGTTCTCGAAAGTCGATTTGGAACACTACGTAAGTGACATCAATGATCGTTTACACCACGAAGAAGACTTTGGAAATGAAATGCAAATTCTGCAAAATGCCTTGGACTTTTCAAATGTGAAAGCACGAGATTGCATGATTCCTCGTACAGAAATTATAGCGCTCAATGTAGAAGAAAGCATAGACGTATTGCACAAATTATTCGTTCAAACTGGCTTATCAAAAATCATTATTTACCGCGACTCCATAGACAATGTTATCGGCTATGTTCATTCCTTTGAAATGTTTAAAATGCCGGGGAATATCAAGCAGATCTTGATGCCCATGTCCTTTATTCCTGAATCTATTCCAGGAAAGGAAATATTGGGAATTTTCGCCAAACAGGCTGGGAATATTGCTGTAGTTTGTGATGAATATGGCGGAACATCAGGCTTGCTTACGATAGAAGATGTCATTGAAGAAATCTTTGGGGAAATTGAAGACGAACACGACACAGAAGACTGGATCGAAGAACAAATTGACGACAAAGAATGGCGTTTTTCTGCCCGTGCCGATATCGATTATTTGAACGATAACTACAACGTGGGAATTCCCGATTCGGATGAATACGAAACCTTGGGCGGACTTATTATTCACCATTTAGAATCCATTCCTGAAGTGGGTGCCGTTCTTATACTCGAACACCATGAATATATCATTGAAGTGGTCAGTGACAGACGAATTGAAATTATTAGAATAGCCAAGAAATGATCCGTCTACTTTTCCTCTTATTTCTACCCTACCCTCTTTTCGCGCAAACAGTTGTCGGCACTTTGAGCAAAGATTTGAAAGAAGTTTCAGGCTTGGTTTTTGTCAAAGACGATATGATGGCAGGCATCAACGATAGTGGAAATTCTCCTACGCTTTATTTCATAAATTTAAAAGGTGAGATTCAACACGAAACGAAACTGAAAGATGCCGTTAACGTGGATTGGGAAGACATCGCTTTCAACGGTAAAGATAAAATTTACATCGGCGATTTTGGGAACAACGACAACAAAAGAACCGATCTCTGTATTTACGAAGTGTCCTTGAAAGATGCACTCAAAGATGACAAGGTCGATGCCAAAAAACTCAAATTTGAGTATCCCGATCAAGATAAATTTCCGCCCAAAAAGAAGAATTTACACTTCGATTGTGAAGCGATGGCGTATTACAACGATTCATTGTATCTCTTCACGAAAAGTCGTGCGGAACCGTGGGATGGTATGAGTTACGTTTATTCCATCGATCCGAAGGATAAGAATCAAAAAGCAAACTTAATTGGCAAACTATATGTGGGGAAAAATGGCTGGTGGCAAGATGCGATAACGGCAGTCGATATTCAAGATGGCGTTTGCTACATTTTGACCTACAACCGTTTGATGAAATACAACATCGCCAACCAAAAATTGACTTTCGATCAATGGGTTTATATGAAACCAATTACCCAGAAAGAAAGTTTCGCCGTGAATTCCAAAGGTGAAATTTATGTCGCCGACGAAGTTCAACCTGGTTTGGGTGGCGGCTATTTATACAAAGTTGTTTTTCCCGCAAAAAAGAAGAAAAAAGAAAAGAAATGATAAATATCAATCAGTTCAAGGTAGTCATTTTTGACATGGACGGTGTACTAATCGATTCTGAACCTTTGTGGAAAATTGGTATGCAACGCATTTTCGATTCGATCGGTTGTAACTTAACGAAGAAGGATTTTCAGAAAACTGTTGGGCTTAGAATCGACGAAGTAATCGAATATTGGTACGAAGTTTCACCGTGGGAAGGCTATTCCGTAAAAGAAGTCGAAACACAAATCATGAGTGAAATGGTAAAGCTCATTCATGAAAATGGTGTTCCTCTTCCCGGTGTTGTGGATACGATTCGTTTTCTCAAAGAAAAAGGAATAAAAATCGGACTGGCCACCTCATCGTTCACCATTTTGATAGAAGCCGTTTTGAAGACTTTGAACCTAACAGAAGCTTTCGGTTTTGTGCACTCTGCCGAAAACGAAGCGTATGGGAAACCTCATCCAGCAGTGTATTTGACCGTTGCTGAAAAATTAGAGGAAAGACCGCTAGATTGTTTGGTCATCGAAGATTCGGTAACCGGAATTATCGCAGGAAAAGCAGCACGAATGACCGTCGTTGCCATTCCCGAAAAAATACACGAGCCCAATCCAAAAATCATACTCGCCGATTACGAATTTGAAGACATGACCCAGTTTCTAAACGCGATAAAATGAAACGCTATTTCTTACATCTGAGTTATGTGGGAACGCGCTATCGTGGCTGGCAAAGACAACCAGAAGTGCCGAGTGTTCAGGAAACAATAGAAGCGGCCCTTTCCAAAATTTTCAAAACAGAAATGACCATTTACGGTTGTGGACGAACAGATGCAGGCGTTCATGCGAGTCAGTACTTTGCGCAATTTCAAACCGAGGAAAAATGGGATTTTGACTTGGTTTTTCGTCTCAACAAAGTGTTGCCTGACGACATTAGTATTCATGATCTTATTCCCTGCAAAGGAACCGACCACGCTCGTTACGACGCCACCGAAAGGAGCTATCAATACTTCATTCACACCCAAAAAACAGCACATCTTTCCACTATTTCAACCTTACACGAAAGTTCCGTTTTGGACTTTGCAAAAATGCACGAAGCTGTTCAATTGATTTCCAACTATTCCGATTTCATTGGTTTTTGTAAAACGCCAGATTTACATCCTTCGACCCTTTGCGAAATCAAAAAAGTGGAATTTTCGCAGAATAAAAACGGCACCCAATTCTGTTTCGAAATCACGGCCAATCGTTTTTTACGTGGCATGATACGGAACTTGATGGCGAGAATTATACTTGTTGGTTCAGGTGAAATCACTTTGGAAAATTTCAAATCAGTTTTAGAAAAGTCGGTCACCGAAGAACTGCCCATTTTAGCTCCGCCACAAGGTTTGCACCTGTCTAAAATCATTTATCCATATTTGGATTTGGATGTTGTTTTTGATGCGAAGAAGATGTTGAGTTAGCGTGCTCCTATAAAAAGTAAATTAATTTCCCCCATACCTGAAGAGAGCTCCTCATAGGTCATTTTTTCATAACCTTCTGGTATTGCAAAACTAAATTTGCTAGCCTTCGTCGCTTCATCGAGTTTCAACTCTATTATTGTCGCTATAAAAGTCATTACCATCCCGTCTCTGTCTACTGCGTACTCTATGGCATTCCAGGTAGTTGAGAAATTGATGATGTTTTGTCTGTTGAGATTGCGCTAATTTTATCCGTATACCAATAAACCATTTCATTTCCGTCGGCACCCGTTATAATCGCTTTTTTGCATTTGTATCCAAGAATGGTTTTCTTATCTTTTTTCAAGGTTACAGTGCTTTCTGATGTAACACCTTCATCCACTTCCATTTCTTTGGATGTTGTGAGAACCGCATTATTTCCCATCATACCACCCGTCAAAATAATAACTTCGTCGGTTTTACTATTTATAACAGTGGCCATCGATATAAGTGCTCCAAAGTCGAGCTCTGTGCGCGCTTTATCTCCATCAAAGTATAGTTCCATTTTACTTCCGTTGAACATAGCAACACCCATCGCCATGTCGGGATCTTCACTTGAGACATCAATTGTCTAGGCAATATATCCTTCTTTGGGTTGTGCAAACGACATTCCAATCGATAGAATGCTCAATGCTAGGGATAAAATTAATTTTTTCATAGGTTTATTTATTAGAGCAATTTACACTTTTCACGCAAAACTTTTCGTTTTTATTGTCGACAGGTTCAATTGTTATAAAAGAGCATCTTCCACCCAAGCTTTTCCCCAAACTTCCATTTCTTTAGGCGACCAAATACTTGGGAAAAACACTCTTTTTTGAAATCTAGGAGGTAAATATTTCTGCCAATTCGTCCCTCCTGTGGCATTCACGTCACCTTCTTTGGTTTGCAAATATCGAACTGCACTTTTGTAATGCGAAAGTGGCCAATTTACGTTCACCGCTTGGTCCAATTTCTTTAATTCTTCTATGATTTCCGGATTCTTTTGGTCAGTATCACTCAATTTCAAATACGATTGCCAAAGGTTGTCCGACGCTCTATGTTTGGTGTATTTCAAAAAAGTTTCTTCGTACTGTTCTTCAAATTGTATGAGCGTTAAGGTCTTTTTATTCGTGGCTAAATCTTTGGCTCCTTCTTTCCAATAAACGTTTTCGTAAAGTCTTTCCAGGTTGGTTTCCTTAGCCAGAGCTTCCCGTTGGTCGACGTGCACCAAGTTTTTTAAGTCGGTACAGTGAAATTCAATCAACCGATATTGTGCCGATTGGAATCCACTTGCCGGCAAAAGTGCCATTCGGAACTTCATGAATTCTTTGTTATCCATGCCTTTCGACATGATTTCAAAACTGTCAATTAATGCCCCGAAATAACGGGTTACGCGAGACAATCGTTCCAAGAAAAACTCTGCCGAAATAATCTCCTTGTTGGAAATGAGTTTTAATTCATTCAAACACAATTTAAAATACAACTCTGTAATTTGATGGTAAATAATGAAGATCTCTTCGTCGGCAAAATTGGTTCTAGGCTTTTGTAAACTCAACAAAGTATCAAGTTCGATATAGTCCCAATATTTGACATAATCTTGGTATAACAAACCGTCGAGATAAGCAAGAACATCCTGACCGTTGGCCGCATATTTCTCATTTAATAATTTTAATTTTTTCTCAACTTCCTTCGTAATTTCCATGTGCTTTTTTTGTTACTTTGACCAAATGTAATAATTCTCCTTTAATTGGGCCGCCTTCGTCTCTTGGACCGCTTCGCTATTGGACGAAAGCCTGCTTCGCTCAAAAACTCAGGACTTGCCGAAAATAGTCCATTAGTCTTTAAGTGAGCTTGCGAACGGTCTTTAATACATCAGCGAAGCGGGTCCTGAAGCCTAAAAAGCGGTCCAAAACAAAAAACAACTTTTTAAAATTAATCTCGTATCTTTCAGCAAAATACATTAAGCCTGCACATATGCGTTATCTCGTTTCAGTACTCTTTTTATCCCTCGCTTTATCTTCTTTTGGACAAACAACTTGGGCAGATGATGTTGCCACAATCTTTTATCAAAAATGTTCTAAATGTCACAACCCAAACGGAATTGCGCCATTTTCATTAGTCACATATAGTGAAGTTAGCCCAATGGCAGGTGCCATTTATGATGCGGTAAATCAAGACCGTATGCCGCCATGGCCGCCGAACAATGACTATCAGCAATATATACACAACCGTGAATTGGATGCTGCAGACAAAATTTTAGTTTTGGATTGGTTGACAAACGGTGCGCCTGAAGGAAACGCAAGCAACACTCCGCCGCCTCCTGCTTTCCCAACGGATGCATTGCTAGGTGCTGGTGATTTAGAATTACAGATTCCTACGTATATGTCCAAGGCTCAGTCTGGACAAGATGATTATGTATGTTTTTCTTTGCCGACAGGTTTAACCCAAGGTCGAGATATAAAATCTGTTGAAATAATTCCGGGAAATCGAAGTATAGTCCATCATGCATTAGTTTATATAGACCCCGATGGAAGTAGCTTCACGGATACAGTCGGCGGTGATTGTGCTTCACCAAGTTCACAAAACTCTGTCTTAGTTACGGGATATACTCCTGGAGCAACACCGATGACTTTGCCTACCGTTTCTCCCATGAAATTAGGGATCCCTTTACCCGCCAATTCGAAAATAGTTTTGGCCATGCATTATCCCGATGGATCGTATGGAGAATATGATAGTACCCGAGTCATATTCCATTTTTATCCACCTGGAACAACGGGAATAAGGACAGTTTATGCCGCGCCTTTGCTTTCCAATTGGTTTTTTGCTTTGCCGCCAAATCAGATGACAGATTTAACAGCAACGTATCCAAATTCAGGTACAATAAATCTTGAAGCTTCTATTTTGAGCGTTTTCCCGCACATGCACTTGATTGGTCAAAGTATAAAAGCATATGGTTTGGATCCTTCCAACGATACCATTCCATTGATTGATATTCCGCATTGGGATTTCCATTGGCAAGATTTTTACTGGTTCAAACATGCGCAACATTTTGAAATTGGCTCATCAATGAAGGCTGAGGCGACGTATAACAACACCACTTCGAATCCGCATAACCCAAACAATCCGCCACAATGGGTAGGCCCAGGTGAAAACACAACAGATGAAATGATGTTGGTGTATTTCCATTTTATGGGATATCAGCCAGGCGATGAGCTGTATGACTTGGAGCAATTAATGCAACAAGCGACTTTGATAGAATTACCGGAAGATGAATCTGGGTTAAAAGTGTATCCAAATCCATCATCAGGCGACTTCCATTTGTCTATGAAAAACTTCCCGAATGCTGAGAATTTTCAAATCCGCATTTATGATACCCAAGGTAAATTAGTGCGGGATTGGAAAAATATTCCTTCTGCTCAAAATTGGGTTTGGGACGGAAAATCGAACGATGGAGCTGAAACAATGAAAGGTATTTATATCCTTTCAGCGAATATTGGTGGATCGTTTTATTCGACGAGGTTAATTCGATTTTAGGGACGATTGATTTATTAAAACTCGAAAAACCATCTCCCTCAATCCCCCCCTGTCTTCCGACAGGCAGGCTCAAGGAGGGATGTAACTTTGAGATGGTGATTAAAATAGTTGCGCCAAATTCTAAATAAAATTGAGGGTTAATCCTCCCTCCTGACAGAAGGGATCGAGGGAAGTGTTACTCCGTTAATTAAAACGTCTATTCACCCTTCTTCACCATATTCTTCAATACCACCTGTACCTCATTATCCGTCTGATTGGTAATATAAAAATACCCATTCTCTAACCAAATTTGTCTGGCAATTTCAGCTTTTAAGGTTCTTGAAATCGAATTGTGGCTTTTTGACAATTCTTGAGATGAAAACGGAACAGCAAAATCATCTGCTGCGTACTTCGCAAATTTGCGCGACAAATCATTTCCAACTTGGAAGGTCGTCGAGAAATTTTTCAAACTCGGCCATTGTTTTCGTTTGCCATTTACAAAATCAAAAGCGAAGGCTTGGACTGCACCTGAGAATCGTAATTGATTGAAATATCCTGTATAATCTAATGTATCCAAAGGGATGAAAACGTCCGGCATAATTCCGCCTCCGCCATATACTATTCTTCCTTTTCGGGTTCTGTATTTTAAAGAATCCCCAAATAAAGTGCTGTCGGGAGCGAATAATTCGCCATTGTCGTAGCGGTCTCTTGAATCTGCATAATAATCTTCCATACTTCCGTTGTACTCTTTTTGAATACAACGACCAGAAGGCGTGTAATATCGAGCAACGGTTAATCGAAGATTACTTCCATCTCTCAAATTGAAATCTCCTTGTACCAATCCTTTTCCGAAACTTCTTCTACCATAAATTGTCGCCCGGTCATTGTCTTGAAGCGCTCCGGCCACAATCTCACTCGCCGATGCTGAATTCTGATTGATCAAAACTGCCGTTTCTATTCTTTCCAGTAATCCTCCTGATCGAGACTTGTACTTTTCGTCCCGTTGATTTATTCCTCGTGTTTCAACAATGGTCATTCCGCCTGGTAAAAACTCGTCAGAAATATCAATCGCTGCTGATAAAACTCCGCCAGGATTATAACGCAAATCTAAAATGAGTTTCGTCATCCCTTGCTGAAGTAGACTCTCGGCTGCATATCTAAACTCATCGTGGGTGGGTACAGAAAATTGCTCGATTCTGATGTATCCAACCGATTGATTCATCATAAAAGCGGATGTAACAGAAGTAATTGGAATTCCACCTCTGGTCACACTAAAGGTTTTCTTGTCTTTTCCTCTTTGGATTTCAACTTTTACTTTCGTGCCTTCTTTTCCTTTTAGGTATTCCATCACCTTTTGGTTAGTAATTTTTGCACTTGCCGTTTTCTTGCCGTTTACGGAAATGATACGGTCTCCCGCCAACAAACCTGCTCTTTCAGAAGGAGAACCTTTTACCACATTTGTAATACAAATTGTATCGCGAAGAATATTGAAACGAACACCAACACCACCAAATTTTCCTTCAATTCCCTCTTGGGCCAATTTTAAATCTTTCGCTGGGATGTAATTGCTGTGCGGATCCAGTTTATGCAACATATCCGAAATCGTTTCTTCAAACAGTTTCTCGCCGTTTACATCGTCCACGTAGCGCTTGTCCAAAACCTCCAAAATGTCTTGAATTTTCTGGTATTTTTCACCTTTTTGTTCACCGTGTGTGTAATCTGTATGTGGAACTAAAAAGTAGCCCAATCCCAGCCCAATTGCCATTGCAAAAGCCAAACCTAAAGGAATCAGCCAATAATTTTTTGGATTACTTTCCATCTATTGTCGTATCTAATTGTGTTAATTCTATGTTTGCCTCTTTCAAAAAATCGATGCCTGAACAATCTTTATACGTGTTGGCAAACACCACTCTTTTTATTCCGGCTTGAAGGATTAATTTGCTGCAATCTTTGCAAGGAGATAAAGTTAGATATAAGGTGGCGCCTTTACAATTGTTAGTCGATTTTGCCACTTTTAAGATTGCATTTGCCTCAGCGTGAAGGACATACCAATGCGTTTCTCCAACTTCGTTTTCACAACAATTGTCAAAACCAGCAGGCGTTCCATTGTATCCATCCGAAATAATCATTTGATCTTTCACGATGATTGCGCCTACTTTTTTGCGAGAACAATGCGACAAATCTGCCCATTGTTCTGCCATGCGTAAGTAGGCTAAATCGTATCGTTTTTGCTTCGCTTCTCTCATTGATTGACAAAAATAAGAGGAATCGCGTAACGAATTGATTTGTTGGCATTTTTTACAAGAATTTCTTCTTTTCCAATTCTACTTAATTTTGAAATATGGATTGGATATGATCCTTTCT
>ERZ887849.204-NODE-204-length-65797-cov-9.371756_pt1 | contig 65797 bp, 59 predicted proteins | sample MGYA00521267_ERZ887849 | MGnify/ENA primary metagenome ERZ887849 (study PRJEB32303, sample SAMEA104408601) | aquatic metagenome | biome: Brackish water; feature: Pelagic; material: water | place: Baltic Sea | collected 2014-06-06T16:11:00 | depth 2,863 m ... | reverse complement strand
AAGATAACCCCGACCTTCCTTATGAGTTCGTGCGCCAGGCCATAATTGCAGCAGCTGAAAGAGAAGCTGGAAAGCTTGAGAGTTATGACTTTGGCTAAGATTACAAGTGTTTTACAAACGCCTACATTCAAAAAGGCCGTAAAAAAGCTTAAACCGAGCCAGAAAAAAGAGCTTGATGCCGCTGTAAAGGCATTGATGAATAAACCAGAACTGGGTGAGCAAAAGAAGGGAGACCGAGCGTTCCTGCGAGTGCACAAAGTTAAGATGAACAAGCAACTCACCCTATTGGGATACAGCTTTGATGAGGGCACTCTGACTCTCGAACTGATGGCACTTGGCTCCCATGAAATTTTTTACCGCGATATAAAACGCCGTACGTAGGCATGTAACGCCTAAAGCTACGGCGGTGAAACCGTCCGTAGCTTTTACTTGTTAAGGGCGGGCCGCTCAAGTCGCTCGGCCAACCAAACCTTAATGATGGATTGACGGGTAACACCAAGCCTTGCCGCCTCTTTATCAAGTGAGGCGATCATCCATTCGGGAAAGTCAACGTTCACTCTCCTGGGAGTTTGATTTGGTCGCTGTATACTAGACAAGTCCAGATCAGCAATGACATCTTCCTTGCCTTCGTCGAATTTTTGCTCGAAATCTTTAGCTTTCATATATCTCCACCTCTTTGGATCGAGACCGCCTAACGGAAATAATGCGAATTTTATCGTCCCGGCTGGTCACGATAGCGGACCAATACTGATCTTCTAGTCGGGCGATGATGATCCTAGGTTCATCATCAGAACGAGCCAAAATTCTAACCAGGTTTGGATCGTCCCAGAGAGCCTGGGCCCGCTCGAAATCAATCCCGTGCTTTTCGAGATTGGACTGACTCTTTCCTTGGTCGTATTGAAAGCCCTTCACAGTATAAAAAATATACCATTATTGACATTATGGCAAGCAGGTAGCCCTTAACGCCCCCGTTCAACAGCGCAGTGAAACTGCGTCTGTCGCAACCGTTGGTTATATGCCGCCCTCACGCAGCAACCAACTTTTTAACCTGAAGCTCATCTCTATGTTGCTCGGCATGCCAAAGTTCATATTGGGACTGTTGGCTGAGCCAGCTTTCAGCCGAAGTATCAAATGCGATGGAAAGCCGCACAGCCATTTCAGGACTGACTCCGGCGCGACCGTTGAGAATTGCGCTGAGAGTCTTCCTGCTGATACCGAGCGCCTGAGCCGCATCCGTCACAGAGATGCCTAGCGGCTCAAGGCACAATTCTTTAATGATCTCTCCCGGATGAGGAGGGTTGTGCATCAACATGGTGATACCTCAATAATAGTCTTCATAATTGACGACCTCCGCATCTTCACCCTTAAAAATAAATGTGACTCGCCAGTTTCCACTCACGGCCACTGACCAAGTGCCCGAACGGTTGCCAGTGAGCTCGTGTAGCCGAAGCCCTGGCAGATCCATATCCTTTGGTGAAGCGGCTGCATGAAGACGACCGAGAATTAGCCGGAGCCGCCTTGCATGGTCGGCCTGAATACCAGCAGTACTGCCAGATCTGAAGAATTTGGCCAATCCCTTGTGCTTGAAGCTCCGAATCATGCCCAGAAACGTAACCTATGTCGTATCAGGTGTCAACACCGGAGTTGGGGGGCATATAACGGCTTATTAAAAAGACCAGACCGCATAACACTCCGCTTGCTAACTCCAGCACGCCGTGCGGCGCCGGTGGTGACGTCCCTCCCAGAATCAACAACTTGGCATACTTGGCCCACTGAGTTCGCCTGTTAGCGGGACCACTTAAGAGTTAGCAAGACATCAAATGTGTCCCCGAAAACCACTAAATATCCTAATAGATTCAAAAAGTTACCGCAATTTTCCTAACCCGCCTCACGTACTTCCGGTGAAAAGTTCCTTGCAATCCTTCTTTATCAAACTACTGTATATATATACAGCTATGACAGAAACAACCATGGACGACATAAGACCAACCCTCTCTGCCAACCCTCCCGGGCTACTGGACCAGGTCCGCCGTCACATGCGGGATGCCGGTTATGCCTGGAAAACCGAGAAGACCTGCATCCACCGGATCAAGCGCTACATCCTGTTCCACGGCAAGCAGCACCCTGCCAGGCGGTCAGATGCTCATGTCAGTCAGTTTCTCGGCGTGGTCAGCCCCTTGGATAGTCCGTAACCCATGCCCTACGCCGAACTCCACACCCTCAGCTGCTACAGCTTCCTGCGCGGTGCCTCCCACCCACACGAGTTGGTAGAGCGCGCGGCGGAGCTCGGCTACTCGGCCGTCGCCATCACAGATGAATGCTCGCTTGCAGGCGTAGTGAAGGCTCACGTCGCTGCCAAACGGGCAGGCATTAAACTCATTATTGGCAGCGAACTGAACCTGTTGGAGGGCCTGCAGCTGGTTGCGCTGGCGCCTTCTCGCGCAGCCTACAGCGAACTGTCCGGCCTGATTAGCCTGGCGCGGCGGCGCAGCCCGAAGGGGGAGTACCAAGTGGCGCTGCGGGATGTGATCTTTCATCTTAAGCGCTGCCTGCTGATCTGGAAGCCGCCAGGAGCAGGCACCACAATAATGGCTGGCGCAAAAAGCACAAATTCCGGCATGGCCGACGCCCCCAGCAGCACCTCCGATGCCATCAATACCTGCGACACCACCGAACTGGGCTATGGCAGGCAGCTGGCACGGCTGTGCCGAGGGAGGATATGGCTGGGCGTTACCCACCTGCTGGGCAACGAGGAGTTGGGGCGCTACTACCAACTGCAAGCACTGGCACAACAGCTGGACGTACCTATGGCGGCCTGTGGTGCCGTGCAAATGCATGTCGCCACGCGTAAGCCGCTGCATGATGTGTTTACAGCCTTGCACCACAACACGAGCGTGGCTCAGCTAGGGCGGCGCCGGCTGGCCAATAGCCAACAGCACCTGCGGCGGCCGGAGCAACTGGAGCAGCTGTACCCGCCCAGCCTGCTTGCGGCTACGCTGGATATAGCAGCACGCTGTCAGTTCAGCTTGGAGGAGCTGCGCTACGAATATCCCGAAGAAGTAGTGCCGCCCGGGCAAAGTGCGGGCAGTTACCTGCGGCAGCTGGTGGAAGAAGGCTGCTCGGCACGCTGGCCTGCCGGCGTGCCGGCCGACATACAAGAGCGCATCGAATATGAACTCCAGCTTATTGATGAGCTGTCTTACGAGTATTACTTCCTCACCGTCTACGACATTGTGCGCTTTGCCCGGGAGCGCAGCATTTTGTGCCAGGGGCGCGGCTCGGCGGCCAACTCGGTGGTGTGTTACTGCCTGTTTATCACGGAAGTATCGCCAGAAGCCGTATCCCTGCTGTTCGAGCGGTTTATTTCTCGCGAACGGGATGAACCTCCGGATATTGATGTCGATTTTGAGCACGAGCGCCGAGAGGAGGTTATTCAGTACATCTACAACAAGTACAGCCGTCGCCGCGCGGCGCTCGCCGCCACCGTCATCACCTACCGCGCGCGCAGTGCCGTGCGCGATGTGGGCAAGGCGCTGGGGCTGGATGCAGTGTTTGTTGAAGATTTGGCGAAGTCACTCGCCTGGTGGGACCGCAGTTCCGACCTTCACAAGCGCTTTGAAGAACAGGGCATCGGCGGCCACAGTGACGTGGCGGAACTGTTCCAATCCCTCGTGCAGCAAATTCTCGGCTTTCCGCGCCACCTGTCACAACATGTGGGTGGCTTTGTGATTAGCCGCGGGCCTATTTCACAACTGGTGCCGGTGGAGAACGCCAGCATGGCGGATCGCACGGTCATTCAATGGGATAAGGAGGACATCGAATCTCTGGGGCTGTTGAAGGTGGATATTCTCGCCTTGGGCATGCTCTCGGCAATTCGTAAAAGCCTTGCTTTAGTCGCGCGGCACCACCCACACATTCGCAGTGTCGCCGACATACCGCGCGACGACCCCGCCACGTGGCGCATGCTGCAACAGGCCGATTCAGTCGGCGTGTTCCAAATTGAGTCGCGCGCGCAAATGACGATGCTGCCACGGCTCAAGCCCGCGTGTTTTTATGACCTCGTCATTCAAATTGCGATCGTGCGCCCGGGGCCCATTCAGGGCGACATGGTTCACCCGTACTTACGCAGGCGGCAAGGTTTGGAAGCAGTCACTTACCCCAGCGAAGCTATTCGCTCTGTGCTGCACCGTACGCTAGGGGTGCCGATATTTCAGGAACAAGTGATTCGGCTGGCGATGGTTGCAGCGGGCTTCTCTGGCGGGGAAGCCGACCAGCTGCGCCGCGCCATCACCAACTGGGGCAAAAACAGCACATTGCTCACCTTCGAGCACAAGCTGATACGAGGCATGATTGAGCGCGGTTACGATGAGGACTTCGCCCACCGGCTGTTTGAGCAGATTAAAGGCTTTGGCGGTTATGGGTTTCCGGAATCTCATTCAGCGAGCTTTGCCCTGCTGGCCTGGGTGTCAGCCTGGCTCAAGTGCCACCACCCGGCCGCCTTTTATGCAGGCCTGCTAAACAGCCAGCCGATGGGTTTCTATTCACCCTCGCAACTCGTGCAGGATGCACAGCGCCACGGCGTGACGGTACTCCCTGCCGACGTCAACCACAGTGCCTGGGACCATCGCTTATTGGAAAGTAACGGCAATGGGCAGCAACCGATTCGCTTGGGCCTACGGCTGGTAAAAGGCCTGAGCCGTGACGGAGCCCAGCGCGTGGTAGAAGCCTGCCAGCAGGCGGCTTTTCGTCAGGTCAGCCAACTACGCCTGCGCGCGGGGCTGGAGCGTCGCGATATGGAAGCACTGGCAGATGCCGATGCACTGGCATCACTAAGCGGCAATCGCCATCAGTCCCAATGGCAGATTATGGCACTGGAACAGCCCAAGCCGCTGTTGCAGGAAGAACAGCAACAGCCGGGCAGCTATTTCAACGACGGCATACAACTGCCGGCGCCCGCCGTGGCAGAGGAAGTCTTGGCGGATTACCGTGCCACGGGGCTCACCCTGCGCGCCCACCCCTTGGCCCTGCTGCGGCACCTTTACCCCTTCAACCGCTGCAAGCGCCATGCAGAGCTGGCCACCGTCAACCACCGAGGCTTTGTGCGCATTGCCGGCCTTGTGACTTGCAGACAACGGCCCGGCACTGCATCGGGCGTGCTGTTTTTAACGCTGGAGGATGAAACTGGCAACAGCAACATTGTAGTGTGGCCGCGCACGCAGGAGCATTTTCGAGCAGCGCTAATGAACGGTCGCCTGCTGGTGGTGAAGGGCACACTGGAGCACAAAGACGGCGTTACGCATATCATAGCCGGCGCCTTGGAGGACCACAGCAGCGCCTTGGCGTCACTGCCATCACAATCGCGCGATTTTCATTGATTCAAGCGCAGTGCCGCGGGCGCGCGTGACCATGAAGGCCCACGCTTCATGGCGTTACAAGCTGGGCCCGGGCTGTTTGAGAACCTCGCGCTCCTCCTCACTCGACTTGCGCCAAAGCTCTACAACCGCCTCTGCCATTGCACGTTGCACCGGCACCCGCACTACCACGCAAAACAACTGCCCTGCATACCCGTTGAACCAAAACGCCACACGCGAGTTGCAGGCCCTGGCGCTACGCCGGCGCAGACCAACAGGGGCAATAAGTGCTCCTCACGCGGATGGCAGTAACGCGCGTGGGGTGCTTTCTCCCACTGCAGCAAGCGCAACTCGCGCTCAGCGTCACTGAGTGGGGCTTCAGCCAATGTATCGACAAGCCAATCCTCAAACGCCTGATTGCGCGCGTACAGCTCCGGCCCCTGCTGTCCGAAAAATGCCTGCACGTTGTGAAAGGAAGACCCGGAGCCAATCAACAGCAGCCCTTCGCCATCCAGCTGGGCCAGCGCTCGCCCCATACGCAGGTGCGCTTGAGGGTCCATTGAGGCTAACAATGAGAGCTGGATACAGGGGATGTCAGCTTCGGGGTAGAGAATTTTCAGCGGTACGAACAAACCATGGTCAAACCCTCGGCCAGCATCGCCCATCGCAGCGAACCCTGTAGCCTCCAGCGCGCCATGCACAGCAGACGCCAACTGTGGATGCCCGGGCGCCGGATAACGAACCGCGTAAGACTCCGGCGGAAAGCCGTGATAGTCGTAGAACAGCTCCGGCGCTGGGTGGGTCGTCACCATCGGCTGCGCCGCTTCCCAATGTGCACTGGCGACGATAATCGCTCGCGGACGCGGCAGCTCTGCCGCGATGCGCTGCAGCGTCGCCACCAGTTCACGATGGCCCGGGTCGCCCAATAACGGCAGCGGCCCACCACCATGAGAGATAAACAGCCGAGTTAGCGCCGAGTTAGCCACGCGGCAGCTGCTCCAAAGCCGCTATCCCATTGCTTACTTTTACTGACTGCAGGTTGTGTAACCGCGCGTTGTGCCCGCCCATCACAAGCCACCTCTCAAATAGTGAGTCTATCTACCTTATTGTGGCAAGGCTCGGCCGCCTTGTCACAGCCAACCCGTATGAGCGGCCAATCTAGCCGACAAAACGTATTGTGGCCACAAATGACCCTTTCGTGGCTCCTGTCTTTTGGCATACTGCGGCGCATTAGTACGTTCAGACAACAGGAGTTCGACGTGACCGGTGCCAACCAGCAAAAAATGCCACCCTACAAGCCAGCCGACGTACTCAACGCCCATATTATGGGTAATGAAAGCACGATGTATGAGCTGTTTGACTACCTGCGTAGCAACGACCCGGTGGCTCGCGTAGAACACCCTGACTACCTGCCGTTCTGGTCGCTTTCGCGCTACGACGACATCAAGCGTATTGGCAGCGAGAATGACCGCTTCCTCAGTGCGCCACGCACAGTGCTCATTCCCACCGTCTTTGAAGAGGCTCTACTTGAGCGCTTCGGCACGCGCAACGGGCTGGAAACCTTGATTCATATGGACCGGCCAAAACACCTCAAGCTACGCAAAGTGACAAGGGAGTGGTTCCTGCCGCGCAGCATTAATTCACTACGGGCTGAAGTAGAAGCTTTGTCGAAAGAATTCGTCGACAAGATGCAGGAGATGGGCAGCGAGTGCGACTTCGTACGCGACATTGCCCTGTTATTCCCACTGCGTATTATTCTGTCGATTCTTGGCCTGCCGCGCGAAGCTGAAGGCACCATGCTCAAGCTGACACAGGAAATGTTCGGCAGCCAGGACCCGTCTCTGCAACGCGATGACAGCCAGACGGCTGGCCTGGAAGTGTTAAACGACTTTGGCGCCTATTTCAGCGAAGTCATTGAAGACCGCAAGAAAAACCCGAAAGAAGACCTGGCCACGGTGCTGGCTAATGCCCAGGTAGATGGCGAGCCGATGAACGTGCTCGACCAGGCGAGCTATTTTATCATCACCGCCACCGCTGGCCACGACACCACCTCGGCGAGCATCGGCGGCGGCATGAAGGCGTTGCTGGAACACCCTGACCAGCTCGCGCTGTGGCGCGACAACCCGGACCTGGACATTGGTGCGGCGAAAGAAGTTATTCGTTGGACATCACCGGTGCGTCACATGGTGCGCACCGCGACAGAATCACTGGAGCTGCACGGCAAACAGATAAATGCCGGGGACAATATTGCGCTCTGGTACCCCGCAGCGAACCGGGACCCAGAGGCAATCGATCAGCCCAATAAGTTGAACCTGCTGCGCGACCCTAAACAGCAGCTGGCGTTTGGCTATGGCTCACACATGTGCCTGGGACAACACTTGGCGGCGCTGGAAGTGGGCTGCTTTTTCCGCGAGCTACTGCCGCGACTGCAAGACATGCAGTTCAATGGCGACCCGGAGTGGGTCAAGGCAATCTTTGTTGGCGGCCTGAAATCCATGCCGTTACGCTACTCGCTGCGCTGACCCCTCAACCGCGGCCTGCGCAATACACTCCAGGCTCACCTCGGCCAGCACATCCAGAATGATATGTTCAAGTGCGGTGCCCGCAAACGAGGGTCAGGCCGACTCAGCCACGACCGGAATTCTTCGCGCGATAAAGCAATTCATTTGCCTTGCGCACCAACATAAGACCATATGATGGTCGCCAGATGTTTGACCCATACTTCTTGCGGTGTATTGAATTCCGGGGCAACACCGTCATTATTTTGCGCACAAGCGATGCCGGCCACGGGCGGCAATCGCGTGAGAAAATTGATGCCCCGTTCTAGACGAAACGGTAAAGACGCCGAGGTGACGCCTGAGCAACCCCGGCCTGGCTCATGATAAATTGCGGCCCTTGTTCGCAGCGATGCGCATGCGCAGCGCATTCAACTTGATGAAGCCCTCTGCATCTTTCTGGTTGTAGGCACCGGCATCATCTTCGAAGGTCGCGATGCTGGCATCAAACAGGCTATCGGCTGACTGGCGGCCCGCGAGAATAATGTTGCCTTTATAAAGTTTGAGGCGGACCTTACCATTCACCACCGACTGGGTTTGGTCGATTGCGGCCTGCAACATGCGCCGCTCTGGCGACCACCAGTAGCCGTTGTAAATCATCTCTGCATACCGCGGCATCAGGTCATCTTTGAGATGAGCCACTTCGCGGTCAAGCGTGAGCGATTCGATCGCGCGGTGCGCTCTGAGCATAATCGTACCACCGGGTGTCTCGTAGCAACCGCGCGACTTCATACCCACATAGCGGTTTTCCACCAGGTCGAGCCGGCCGATGCCGTTGGCACCACCCACACGGTTCAGGCGTTCCAGCACGGTGGCAGGGCTCAAACGCTCGCCGTCGATGGCAACAATATCACCACCCTCAAAATCCAGTTCGATATAAGTGGGCGTATCCGGGGCAGCTTCCGGGCTCACGCTCCAGCGCCACATGTCTTCTTCGGCCTCCGACCATGGATCTTCCAAGATGCCGCCTTCATAGGAAATGTGCAGAAGATTGGCGTCCATGGAGTACGGTGACTTCTTTTTGTTCTTGCTGAAATCGACCGGAATGTTACGCTCTTCACAGTAAGCCATGAGAGTTTCGCGTGAGGTGAGATCCCACTCCCGCCAGGGAGCAATCACCTTGATGCCGGGCTTGAGAGCATAGGCACCCAACTCGAAACGCACCTGGTCGTTGCCCTTGCCAGTAGCGCCGTGGGAGATCGCATCCGCGCCCGTTTCATTAGCGATTTCAATCAAACGCTTGGCAATCAGGGGGCGCGCGATGGAGGTACCCAGCAGGTACTCCCCCTCATACACAGTGTTGGCACGAAACATCGGGAACACAAAGTCGCGCACAAACTCTTCACGCAGGTCATCGATGTAGATCTCTTTGACACCCAGAGCCTCCGCCTTGGCCCGCGCCGGCGCCACTTCCTCACCTTGGCCAATATCCGCCGTGAAGGTAACCACCTCACAATCATAATGATCCTGCAGCCAGCGCACGATCACCGAGGTGTCGAGGCCGCCGGAATAAGCCAACACGACTTTCTTTACATCTGACATACTGCGCTCCGCATTCAAGGCATTAAACCGGGTATTTTACGCGCGAGGCGGAGGTATTCACAGCCCGTATTCCCGTAGCCTGCCCTTTACGTTACCATCTTGCCTGACATTTCCTGCCTTGGCTTACCGTGACTGAACTCTCTATTCTTCGCCCCGATGACTGGCATGTTCACCTGCGTGATGGTGCTGCTTTACCCCACACCTGCGCCGATATGGCGCGTTATTTTGGTCGTGCCATCGTCATGCCCAACCTGACACCACCTGTCACTACGGTAGCCCAGGCCGGCGCCTATCGCGAGCGTATAGTTGCGGCGATGGCCGGCTTACCGCGCCGCTTTGAACCGCTCATGACCCTTTATCTCACCGACACAACAGACGCACAAGAGATTAGGCGAGCCGCAGACAGCGAATTCGTACACGGCGTCAAGCTCTACCCGGCCGGTGCCACCACCAACTCGGATGCGGGTGTGGCGCAGCTCGAAGGCTTGTATCCAACACTGGAAGCCATGCAGGAAGTGGACCTTCCGCTGTTAATCCACGGCGAGGTCACCGACCACTCGGTGGACATTTTTGACCGGGAAAAAGTCTTCATTGATCGCCACCTCGCCCCTATCGTCGAGCGCTTTCCTGGCCTGCGCGTGGTGTTGGAACACATTACTACCGCGGACGCCGTCGACTTTGTGAGCACGGCCGCAGGCAACGTGGCTGCCACTATTACTGCTCATCACCTGCTGCTCAACCGCAACGACATGCTGGTGGGCGGCATCCGTCCACATTATTACTGCCTGCCGGTGTTGAAGCGCAACACGCATCAAGCAGCGCTGCTGCGCGCGGCAACCTCCGGCAGCCCGCGTTTTTTCCTTGGCACCGACTCCGCACCGCACGATATCGGGAGCAAAGAATCTGCCTGTGGCTGCGCCGGCTGCTACACAGCACACGCGGCGCTGGAATTGTATGCAGAGGCCTTCGAGGCCGCTGGGGCACTGGATCGCCTCGAAGGCTTTGCCAGCCACTTTGGAGCCGACTTCTACCGCCTCCCACGCCATGCCGAGCGCATTACGCTGCGCAAAGCGGCATGGCGGGTGCCTGCGCAGTTGCCTCTGGCCAACACTCACCTCACACCGCTGCGTGCGGGCGACACCGTGCACTGGCAAGTTAGCGCTGGGGATGCAGGCGTTTGACACAAGACGGCGACCAGCGCATTTGTGACCGTTTTCGCGGCTTTCTGCCGGTCGTCATTGATGTTGAAACAGGCGGTTTTGTTGCCGCGACTGATGCGGTCCTGGAAATAGCCGCCACTATTGTACGCATGGATGAAGACGGCAATCTGGGGGTTCACCGCACCTGGAGCTTCAACGTAAAGCCGTTTGAAGGCGCCAATATCGAGCAGGCGGCACTGGACTTCACTGGCATTGATCCTTGGCACCCGTTCCGGGAAGCTATGGACGAAGAAAAGGCTTTTGATGAACTCTTTCGCGTAGTGCGCAAAGAAGTGCGGGATCAAAACTGCAGCCGTGCCATATTGGTCGGGCACAATGCGCATTTTGATGCCGGGTTCGTGAACGCAGCGGTCGAGCGCTGCTCTATCAAGCGCAACCCTTTCCACCCTTTTTCATTTTTTGATACCGCCACCTTAGCGGGCCTGGCTTACGGCCAGACAGTGCTGGCGAAGGCCTGCAAGGAAGCCGGTATCCCCTTCGACAACGCGGAGGCGCATTCCGCGGCCTACGATGCTGAACGCACCGCCGAATTATTTTGCGAGATCGTCAACCGCTGGAGAGATTCCGGCGGCTGGATACCCAATTACGATTAATTTCAAGCGTTAGAACCAGATAGCTATGCGCACAGAACACTTGCTTAACCACCTCAGCGCGCCTTAAGTCAGTCAGCTTGCGAGCTCTGGACCCGGTAGTCGCCGATCTGCACCTCCTCACCGAAATCCCCATAGTCACCCAGCGCGCGCAGTTCTCGAAACTCGTTCCAGGGCAGCCTGCGGTAGCGAGCTGGCTGCGCGGCTGACAGCTGGCCGGGCAAGGGCTCAATGACCGCTTGGTAGCCCGGGTTCAAAAAGTAAGCAATGCTGAGGCGAGGCTCGGCGGTGCTCGCACGCACTCGATGCAAGGGCGCGGTGTAGCGGTCGTTGGACCACACCTGCCACATATCGCCTATGTTAATAGTGAGTGCGTCGGCAATCGGCGGCACGTCTAGCCAAGCGCCATCACAGTGCATCTGCAGCCCGGCTACCGTGTCTTGCAACAGCACGGTGAGCGCACCGGCATCGGTATGGGGGCTTATGCCCAAGGGCCCCGCCGCGGGAGCAAGCCCCCGCAAAAGGTCATCGACAGGATAATGGTTGAGCCGTAAAAAACTGCTGTGATCGGGGCACAGCTGTGGCAGCACGCCATTGGCATGCGCGCCAAGCCCCTCGCATAGTAACTCGGTCAAGCGCAAAGCCAGCGCGTGACAGGCCGCGGTAAAGGATTCGAGCGCAGGCTTTAAAGCAGGCAGCTGAGGCGGCCAAGGCGTTTGCTCACTCGGCGCAAAGTCAAAAATTTCCTTGCGGTCGCGCAGGTTCTTGGTGAGTTCCCGGTCGTAGTAGCCGAAAGGGTTGGCCATAGTCCGTGTGACGCCGCGCTTGATATCACTATCGCAAGCGAAGAATGCTTGGGCAATAGCGAGCGTTTCGCGCATTAAAGAAGGCACAACACCCGCATTCACAACCTGAAAAAAACCCGGCGTCTGGGCCGCTTGGGCAACCTGTGCCACGACCGCAGCACGCGGCGCCGCAAGGTCAATTACCGGAACAACGCTTACTGGCATGCCTCAACGAACTCCCACGGGCCTACGGAAGCGGCATAGTATGCCTCATCTCAAGCGCAAACCAGCTTCATAACTCAGCGAACGCAGCAGGCTTCCCTTGAGTGATCACAGGTCGTCATCGGCCCCACCTCCATTGGCCGAGAGATCAACGCCGTTGACGTTACGAACGGTCGCACTGTCCACATCAAAGTCGAAACCGTTATCGCGCAAGCCCACCACAGAACGGTCCATGTCACAAAACCATCATCCCTTCTTCACAGCTAGTTCACATCAGTCTCCTAAAGTGACGGTCGCCGGCATTCAGGCCAGACGCCATGTGCGCCAACCTGACACCGCGCCTCACATCAATGCTTTGTTCGAATGGGGAAGGGTATGTATCAGCCAATTTTTGCTCGCCGTCCGTGCGCGCGCCTCGTGCGCCTGGCTCTTGCCAGCGGCCTCTCGCTTTCTGCTGCTGCACAAAGCAGCGACCCGGTGCTGGAGGAAATCACCGTCGTGGCACGCAGCCAGTACTATGGCAACAACGTGGTCAGTGACAGCATGAAAATGCAACAGTCTCCGATGACCAGTGTGAATGCACTAATCGACAACCTGCCCGGCGTCTCGATTCAGGAAGGCGATGCCTACGGCTTTGACGACTGGTCCACCACCATTGCAGTACGCGGTTTCCAAAACAACCTCGACGAACAACAGATCGGCACCACATTGGACGTCATTCCCAACGGGGGGAGCAGCTACGGCGGCGGTGCGAAAGCAAACCGCTACCTTGATACCGCGAACCTGCGCACAGTAAACGTTTCCCAGGGCACCGCTGACATCGCTTCACGTGCACTTGATGCCCTCGGCGGTACCATCGATTTTGTCTCTGACGATCCAGAAGAAGAGGCTCGTATCCGCTTTCAGGGATCAGCCGGAGAGTATGACGCCGAACGCTATTATGTGCGGGTAGATACCGGGCGGCTCGCCAACGGCACGCGCGCCTGGTTTTCCGCATCGCACCAAAGTGCCAGCGACTGGGTAAACGGTGCGGCGGAGAACGAGCGCGACCACCTTGCGGCCAAGATGATCTCGGAAATTGGCAGCACTGATGTCACCGCCTACATCTCCTATGACGACACGCATGAAGACAACTACCAGCGTCTGTTTGGCCCCGATGAGTTTCGCAGCAATCCCGAATGGGACCGCCTCACGGATATCTGGACCGGTATTCCCTACGTTGATCAGGTTTACCGGCGCGGCTGGTCTACCCTGCGGGAGAATCTGCTGGCCTACGTGAAGGCCAACATGGAACTCAGCAGCACATTGCGCCTGTCAGTGGGTGGCTACTACCACGACAATGAGGGCCGAGGTGACTGGATTCCACCCTATCTGGTTGATGTTCTGAACGATGGCGCAGGCCCACAATCGGAAGCACTGGGCAGCGCCAGTGTCAACGGCGGCAGCGCACTTGGCCGGATATACTTCGTCGACGGTGCCGGCAATGCACTGAGTCCGCGTCCCGGCTGCACCTCGTCCATTACCTTCCCCTACGGTGGCGCCGGCCCCAACTACGACCCCGCCTGCTACGCCGCAGGCGCCATCCCGGTGCAGTCCTACCGCCACACCAACTACAAGAAGGAGCGCTACGGCTTCATGATCGACGGTGACTGGACCGCTGATCTCGGTGGCCTGGACAATACTCTGCGAGCCGGGCTTTGGTATGAAGATCAGCAACGTGATGAGACCCGTACATGGCAGAAACTCACCGATGCGCGCGTGGGCATCGAATTCGACAACATGCCCTACTGGACACAGTACGATCGCAGCTATCCGCAGGAAGTCCTGAAGTGGTACGCCGAGGACAGCCTGCAGCTTGCTTCAGTGCAATTCACCGCGGGCATAAAGCAGTTCCTGGTTGATCTGGAACGGCAGGACAATTTTAGCGAGACCACCGATGTCAAGGTGAACTCCGACTCGGACGTTCTATTCTCCGGCGGTGTGCTCTGGGAAACACCCATCGAAGGGCTTGAGGTATTCGCCGGGTATGCCGAGAACTTCAAGGCGATTTACGACGAGATCCTGGAACGCCCTGAATCTGACCTCGATGCCCTTGAACCGGAAACGGCCGAGAACCTGGAAGCCGGGCTCCGCTACCGCAATGGCGACCTATTGCTCACCGCAACAGTATTCCAGATCGACTTCGAGAACCGCATCATCTTCCTCAGTCCGGAGAGTGCTGCTGGGCCGGACTACCTGATAGGGACCAACGGCACCTATTTCAACGCAGGTGGCATTGAGTCGGATGGTGTTGAACTCACGGCGGACTTCCGGCTCAACGACAGCCTGTCGCTCTACGGTGCCTTCACCCTGAACGATGCCAGCTACGTCGGCACGGGCGACGACGTGGTTGATGCCGGGCTGGGCCTTCAGCCGGGCAACGATGTGGTCGGCATCCCCGACCAGCAGCTCGTTCTGTCCCTGGACTGGACCGGTGACACGCTGGCCGCAGGCATCAGCGGCAAACACACGGGCGAACGCCCCATCCGCCTCGACAACAGCTGGGTGGCCGATAGCTACACAACCGTAGACGCCTATCTCACACTGAACGGTGGCGCGATGACGAATGGCACCGGCAGCTGGAGCATTACCCTGTTGCTCAACAATGCCTTCGATGAAGACTATCTCGGCGGCATAGCGGGCGAAGGTGCATGGATAGGGGCCCCGCGCACGGTGTCCGCCTCTCTCACGATAGACCTCTAAAACCCCTGAAGCATGTTTGCCGGCCCACGGGCCGGCTTTTTTACGCAAGGAGATAACATGAAACGCCTGCCCCTCACCCGACGTCAGATGCTGTCAGGGCTGTCTGCGAGCCTGTTGTTACCTGTGGGCCTGCGCGTGCCGAGCGTGTCAGGAAGCCCTGGGAACCCCTTTCAGCACGGTGTTGCTAGTGGCGACCCCGAGCAAAGCTCCACCGTGCTGTGGACGCGGTTGACCACCACCGCCAAATCCGTCGAGTGCGGGTGGGAGGTTGCGCAGACACCGCAATTCGACAACATTCTGCAGCGCGGAAGCCTCGCAACCGGCCCCCAGCGCGACCATACGATAAAGGTGGTCGTTGCCGGGCTGACACCAGGAGCAACCTACTACTATAGGTTTCGCGCAGGCCAACACACGTCGCCTACCGGCCGCACGCGGACGCTGGCAGACGGTACACTGGAGTCTCTCGGCCTCGCGGTCGCCTCATGCTCCAACTTCCCCTTTGGTTACTTCAACGCCTACGAAGCCATTGCCCGGGATGAGTCAGTCGAATTCGTGCTGCACCTGGGCGACTATCTGTACGAATACGGCCCAGACGGATACGGGGGCGGGATCGGCGCGCAATTGGGCCGGCAGCACAATCCTCCACGGGAGATGGTATCACTCGCGGACTATCGGCAGCGGCATGCGCAATACAAGGCAGACCCGCAATCGCGTGCAATGCACGCTGCACATCCGCTGATTCCCCTCTGGGACGATCACGAATCGACCAACAATCCATGGCTGGGCGGCGCCGAGAATCACCAGCCTGCAGCGGAGGGCAGCTGGCAAACACGCCGCAGTGTTTCCCTCCAGGCCTGGTATGAATGGATGCCTGTGCGTGAACCCGCCAGCGACGAGGACCCCGCGGCCTACTGGCGTCACTTCCGCTTCGGAGACCTGGCCTCGCTGGTGACCCTAGAAACACGGCACACTGGACGGGTACAACAGATCGAATACGACATATCAACACTGCTGGAAATGACGCCAGCGAGCGCAGAAAGCTTCCTCCAGGACGTGGTGGGCGCACCGGGCCGGGAAATGCTTTCGGACGACATGCAGGCATTCGCCGCCGCAGCCTTGGCAGAGTCGGTATCAGCGAAACGACCGTGGCGTTTGATTGGCAATCAAATCCCCATCGCGAGAATGGCCGCACCACAGCTCGCTGCAGCAGACATCGACTACCTTGAGAGTCGGGTCAGCAGTGACAATTTGCAGCGAGCAAAATACTTCCAGAGGCTGGGGGAACTGGGCCTGCCGCTTTACCTGGACCCCTGGGACGGATACCCAAGAGCTCGCGAGGCGTTCTATCAGAGCTGCCGCGAAGCGGGCGCCAGCGACCTGGTGGTGCTCACCGGTGACAGCCACAGCTTTTGGCAAAACGCATTATACGACGACACAGGCCGCGCGATGGGGATAGAGCTGGGGACCACCGGCATCACCTCGCCAGGCGATTTTCTCGAGTTCGGTAACGAGGGCGCGCGGCTGATGGACGACCGCCTGGTAGCCAGCAACCCCGAAATCCTCTGGACGAACGGTATAAGCAACGGCTACCTGCGCGTGCACATTACCCCCGACCAACTACAGGCAGACTTCGTCAGCGTCAGTAGCATCCTCAGCCACGACTACGATACGGGCACTCTGCGCAGCCTGACGGTGCGCCACGAGGGCGCGGGACTGAGCTACGCGGTCGCCGGGGAAGGCACTGGTGAAAACACGCCCTAAGGTTAAGCTAAGGTTTTCTTCGTACAGTGTCGACAACAATACCGGAGAGACCCAGCTATGAAACCCTATCTGCGACTTTGCACCACCCTGCTCGGCGCCCTGACCCTCAGTGTCACGTCGCTGCCAACGCTCGCCTCGGCAGAGGCGGAGGTCAACGCACTGCGCACAGAGTGGGAACACGTCAACTTCGAGCTCGCCGCATCGGAACAGGAAGCGGCCTACGGCAACCTGCTGACGCGCTGCGACGAGCTGCTGACAGCCCAGCCGGAGGATCCGCAGGCACTAACCTGGTGCGGTATTGTCCGTTCCTCCTTCGCAGGTGTTGTCGGAGGCCTTGACGCCTTGGGCTACGCCAAAGCGGCCAGAGACGATTTCGAGCGGGCCGTAGCTATTGACCCAACGGTCAGCCAGGGTGCCGCGCTCACCAGCCTGGGCACGCTGTATGCGCGGGTACCCGGGTGGCCGGTCGGTTTTGGCAACGACAAAAAGGCCCTCAAGTACCTTGAACAGGGCCTTGAGGCCAACCCCCAGGGCATCGACAATAACTTTTTTCTTGCCGAGTTCCTGGCCGGTGAAGGTGAAGCGACGAGAGCAAAAGAACATTTGCAGCGTGTCCTGAGCGCAGCGCCACGGCCCGGGCGTGCCGCGGCCGATGCAGCGCGCAAGGCTGAGGCGGAAGCCCTGCTGGCGAAGCTTTCAGCGAGCTGATATCTATCCTGACAGCTATCCTTCGCCGCTGATATCGCTCAGGATGAGGTCAAGCTGGTCCATCAACTCCTCAACGTCGCCGGCGTTGAGGAGGGCGTACTTCAGTGACTCCTCGAGAGGCAGCAACTGCGCCAGCGTGTAACCCACCTGCCAGGCATCGTCGAAATCGATTTCCAGCCCCATGCGCCTGACGTGCGGGTGCTGCTTCAGGTTCTCCAGAATTTCCCGCAGTGACAACCAGGTCTCGTCAAGCGGGGCGTGCTGTGGCATGGGTTCGAAGACGACATTACCCAGCACCAGACCATTCGAGGCCACTCGCGTATCGCTGAGGTGAAACCGTTCCCGCCCCTCAATGGTCACACCGAGCAAGCCGTTCGGCAGCTGGTCAAAGTCTACAATGCGCGCCAGCGTACCCAGGTCGCCGAGTTGCTGCCGGGACCCCTTGGGCGCTACCTCCTCTCCGCGCCGCAACCACACCACACCGAAGCCGGTGCCGGTTTTCATGCAGTCACGAACAAGATCCAGGTAACGCTGTTCAAATATCTGCAGGGGCATCTTGCCGTAAGGCAACAACACCGCAGACAGCGGAAACAAAGGCAATTCTGTTGCAGACATTGGGGACTCCCGTTCAATCAGGGCGGCTGAGGACTTCCAGCTGCTCCAGGTTGGCCAGTGCCGCGGTGCGGTTATCACCGCACACCTCAGCATCGGCCTGAAAAGCGCCGCACACGGTGGGCCGCCTCGGGTCACCAAACAACCCGCACAGGCGCTCCGGGGTCAGGTGAACGCAACGCACACCCGCCGGTTTGCCGTCTGGCATGCCATAAAACCGCGTGGAAATGGAGGGCGCTACACAGCAGGCGCCACAACCGGGGCGACACTGCATCAGCTGTGCTCCGCAGCCGCAGCTGGCTCCGCTTCAGGCCCCAGGGGCTGCATCAGCAGGATTAACTTGGGTAGCAGCAACAAGGCACCGACCACCGCCACAGTCATCGCCAACACGGTCAGCAGCCCAAAGTAGATGCTTGGATTGAAATTCGACAGGGTCAGCATCAGGAAACCAATCACCACCGTTACCGTGGTGTAATACATGGCCCGGCCGATACTGCGGTGGCAGCGATACATCGCCGCCAGGTAGTTGCGGTCCAGCACAAACTCGCGCTGGAAGCGGTGTACATAGTGAATGCAGTCATCCACACCAATACCCACCACAATAGCGGCAATCGTGATGGTCATGATATCCAGCGGGATGCCCGCCAGACCCATTACGCCCAACACCATCCCAGCGGCTACCACGTTCGGCGCCAGCGCAATAAAGGCCAGCGACAGGGAGCGGAACAGCAGCAAGAACATGAGCAAGATAGCGACAAAAACCGCGCCCAACGTGAGAATTTGTGACTGAAACAGGCTCTGCAACACGTTGTTGTAAAGCACCAACATACCCGTGAACTGGATTCGCTCAGGTGCCAGCCCGGTCGTTTCCACCAGGTCGCTGCGCAGCTGAGACAGGAACGCGTTGCGCCGCAGGTTCTCGCTCGTCTCTTTCACCCGCACGCTTATGCGCGCCTGCTCTTTGGCTTCGGAAAAATACGGGTCGACCATCAGCTTTGCCACATCGGCAGGCAAACTCTTTTGCACCAGCGCCAGTTCCACGCTGCCGATATCCTCGCCGAGCAAATCCTTGACCACCGCAAACGTGGTTGACAAGGAAAGCACCTTGCCGGTTTCCTCCTGCCGGTCGACATGCTGATGCGCGGCATCCAGCACGCGCATGCCTTCAAGGCTGAACCAGTAGCTGGGCTTGAATGTTTCTCCGCTGGTGCTGAAGCTGTCAAAACCATCCCCGAAGTCGTCGTTCCAATCGTCCGCTGCCAAGTCACTCTGTGCAGCAAACTCAGCCGCGCCTTCAGTGAGGAAAGGATCATCCTCTGCGGGCAATTCCTGCCCTGGCTGCAGGTTTTCCAATCCGGGCAGCGGTGCGGTGGCATCCGGGCCTGACAAAATAATATCCAGCGGAATGGTGCCGCCCAAACGTGAATCCAGCAGCTCCATACCCTGATAAATTTCGGTGGTTTCCTTGAAGTAGTCGATAAAGCGGTTTTCCACCTGCAAGCGGGAAATACCCAGCACCGTGAGGCCAACCACAACCAGGGTCACCACAATAATGGTTTTGCCGAAATGCTCGGTTGCCCGCGCAAAATACAGCGTGAACGGCTCACCCTCCTGACGGTAGTGAAATGGGCGCCCCTTCGGCCACACGACAATGAGGCAGGGCACCATAATAAACGCGAGCAGCAGCGACACCAGAATGCCCACCGTCATCATCCAACCGAAGTCGATCACCGGTTGAATGCCTGAAACGACCAGCGACATAAAAGCCACAATGGTTGTGACTCCAGTGTATACGCAGGGCACGGCCATCAGCGCCACAGTCTGCAAAACGCGATCATGTAAGCCCTCATACAAGTTCTCCGCGTGCAATTCGCGGTAGCGCACCACCAGGTGAATAGCAATCGCCAGGCTGATAATCAGCAGTACCGCTACGAAGTTGGAAGAGATCACCGTCATCCGCCAATCCAGCCAGCCCAACAAACCCAGCATCACGGTTACCGATGCCATGCAGGTCACCAGAGGAATGACGGTCCAACGCACGCGACGAAAAATCGCCGCCAATACCACCAGCATCACGCCGAGAATGGCCGTGCCAAACAAGACCAGATCGCTGCGCACAAAGCTCACCATATCTGCGGTGATCATCGGCACCCCGCCAACAAAAATGTCGGCGTACTGTCGATAGTCATCGGCAATCTCGCGCACGGAGGCCACCAACTGGGCCTGCGCCTCAAGGGACTGCGCGGTATGTGCCTTGAACGCCAACTCAACCTCGCTCAAGGTTTGCTGATCTGCGCTGCTGAGTGCGCCGTCAGCGGCTTGCGCGCGCAGAGCATCGCGCTGCTGTAGCAGGTCAAAATAACGTGTGTCGCGGAGCAAATTCACCTGCACCGCGGTCAGGTCGCCCGCACGGCTGGCCAGTAACTCCGCGTAAATAGGGCTGGTGGTAAATTCTTGCAGCGCCAAGGCGCGGTCCACGCCTTCATCATTCAAGCTCGGGAGCGGATCGCCGGAGGTAATATCTGACAGGCTGACCGGCGGACTTTCCAGCAGCGGCACGTCCCATACCGTCACCACGGAAGACACACGCGGCAGGCTTCGCAGCTCGTCCGCCATGCGCCGCAAAGGTTGCAACGAAGCGTCACTGAGCAAAGGCGCCTGCGGCTGCCAGGTCAACAACAGAAAATCTTCGGCACCGTACTCCGCAGACACCTCACGGAATAAATCCAGGGAAGGATCACCCTGCAACATCAGGGAATCTGCCGAGGCATCAAGCTTGATCTTGCTCATCTGGGAGGCGCTGAGCAGCAACACCAAGGCGACTAGCCCCAGCGACAGCCAAGGGCGGCGCAATACCAGCAGGTCGTAGGCGTGGAGCATTGGGTGACGCATCAGGAATTTACCGCCGTGAGTTCATCAAGAAGAATTTGGTGAATGCCGCCGAAGCCGCCGTTACTCATGATGACCACGCGGTCACCCGGCCGTGCTTCTTTAGCCACCTGCCGGGCGAGGTCGCGAACATCGCTGGCAATAACGGCAGGTGCAGCGCTTGCAGCAACCACGGCATCCAAGGACCATTCCATGCCAGGGGGTTGAAACCAATATACTTTGTCCGCGTCGCGGGTGCACTGAACAAGTGAATCTCTATGCTCACCGATACGCATAGTATTCGAACGCGGTTCAACCACGGCAATGAGCCGCCCCGCCGTGCTCGCCCGCAAACCTTGCAAGGTTGTCGCAATGGCGGTGGGGTGGTGCGCGAAATCATCGTATACCGCGACACCCGCAATCTCACCCAGCAACTCAAGGCGCCGTTTCACTCCGAGAAACTGGCACACGGACTGCGCCGCCTGCGCCAGTGACACGCCAACATGACGCGCCGCGGCCAGCGCGACCAACGCGTTTTCCACGTTATGGCGGCCAAGGAAATGCCAACTGATCTGCGCCGTGGCACCTGCCGGATCGCGCACTTCAAAGTGTGACCCGTCTGCCGCGAGCAGCGATGCACTCCAATCCGCGTTGCCGGCCAGCGTGAAGGATTGGACCGGGGTCCAGCAGCCCATTGCCAGGGTCTCGTCAATTGCAGGCACGCCGAGCGGGTGAATCACCAGGCCGTCACCGGGCACGCAACGCACGAGGTGGTGAAACTGCCGTTGTATCGCGGCCAGGTCAGGGAAGATATCAGCGTGGTCAAATTCCAGATTATTAATCGCCAGTGTCCGCGGCCGGTAATGCACGAACTTGGAGCGCTTGTCGAAGAAGGCCGTGTCGTATTCGTCCGCCTCTACGACAAAGAAATTACCCGCAGTGCCCCGAGCAGACTGGCCGAAGTTCGCCGGCACGCCGCCAATTAAAAAGCCCGGGGCGAGGCCTGCCTGGTCCAGAATCCAGGCCAACAAGCTGCTGGTAGTGGTTTTGCCGTGTGTGCCGGACACCGCCAACACCCACTTGCCGTGCAACACATGCTCGGCAAGCCATTGCGGGCCAGACGTGTAGGGCAACCCCGCGTTCAGCAAATACTCAATGGCAGAGTTGCCGCGACTCATCGCGTTCCCGACCACCACCATATCCGGGGCCGGTTGCAGGTGAGCCGCTGCATAGCCCTCCATCAACTCGATTCCTGCGGCTTCTAACTGTGTACTCATGGGTGGGTAAACGTTAGCATCCGACCCGGTAACCCGGAATCCGAGCTCACGCGCCAGCAAGGCGATGCCCCCCATAAAGGTGCCGCAGATACCCAAAATGTGAATGTGGCCGCTCAAGACGCTGTCCCTCCCATGCAGCCGCGCAGTTTAGCACGCGGCTCGATGCGGCAGCAGTCATACCCAACACAGTCCACAAGCGAGCAACTTTCCCGTATCATCTTCGCCCGACCCGAAAAAGATCCTGCTGAAGCCTTGAGGCTCGGCCCAATATGGACTGCTTATGCCTGCAAAAAACGCCTTCTACGCCCAGTCTGGCGGCGTCACCGCTGTTCTCAACGCGTCGGCCTGTGGCGTTATAGAAACCGCCCGTGCGCATCGCAAACACATGGGCAAAGTGTATGCGGGCCGCAATGGCATTATTGGCGCTTTGCGCGAAGATTTGATCGACACCAGCAAGGAAACGCCGTCAGCCATTCATGGCCTGCTGAGCACACCGGCAGGTGCTTTTGGCTCCTGTAGACACAAGCTCAAAAGCCTGGAAGAAAATCCGGCAGAGTACCAACGCTTGATAGACGTGTTCCGCGCACACAACATTGGCTACTTCTTTTATAACGGCGGCGGCGATTCAGCCGATACGTGCCTGAAGGTTTCACAACTCAGCCAATCAATGGGCTACCCCTTACAAGCCATCCATATTCCCAAAACTATCGATAACGACCTGCCACTGACCGACACCTGCCCCGGCTTTGGGTCCGTCGCCAAGTACGTGGCAATATCCACCCGCGAAGCCGGGCTGGACGTCGCTTCGATGTGCGAAACCTCCACCAAGGTATTCATTCTGGAGGTCATGGGCCGCCATGCGGGCTGGATCGCTGCGGCCGCAGGGCTTGCGGCGGAACAAGACGGTGATGCGCCCCATATCATTCTGTTCCCGGAAATTGCCTTTGACCGCGTAAAGTTTCTGGCCAAGGTACAGCGCACCGTGAAGCGCTGGGGTCACTGCGTGATCGTTGCCTCGGAGGGCACACAGGATAAGCAGGGGGGCTTCCTGTCCGAGTCGGGCCTCACCGATGCCTTCGGCCACAGCCAGCTAGGCGGTCTGGCGCCGGCACTCGCGAGCATGATCAAACAGGAGCTGGGCTACAAATACCACTGGGCGGTCGCCGATTACCTGCAGCGATCTGCGCGCCACATCGCCTCACAGACCGACCTGGACCAAGCCTACGCCGTGGGTAAAGCGGCCGTTGAATACGCCGTGCAGGGGCGCAACGCCATCATGCCGGCGATTATTCGTGGTAAAGGCAAAAAGTACAGCTGGCATATTGGCGAAGCGCCGCTGGCAGCCGTCGCCAACCAGGAAAAGAAAATGCCGCGCGCCTACATCAGCCGCGATGGCTTCAGTATTACCCCCGAGGCACGAGCCTATCTTGAACCGCTGATTGCGGGAGAGGCCTATCCCGAGTACCGCAACGGCCTGCCACGCTATGTGCGGCTCAAGTTGACCCCGGTACCACGCAAGCTGAAGTCGGCGTTCAAGGTTTAGACACAGCCTGCTATACTCCCCAGCCCAATTCGTAACCACTGACTATAGGAAACCTCATGAGTCTGCATCTCGTGCCCGCCGGTAAGAATCTTCCCGATGAAATCAACGTTATTATCGAAGTTCCTGCGCATTCAGATCCCGTGAAATATGAGGTCGACCACAACAGTGGCGCCATCATGGTAGACCGCTTCATGACCGCTGCCATGTTCTACCCTTGCAACTATGGCTATATCCCCAACACACTCGCCGACGATGGCGACCCACTCGACGTACTGGTGCACACGCCGCACACCGTCATCAGCGGCTGCGTGATTCCCTGCCGTCCGGTGGGCATTCTGCATATGTCTGACGAGGCAGGCGGAGACGCAAAACTGATCGCCGTGCCTACAGACAAGCTGAGCAAAGCCTACAAGGATGTGAAGGAAGCGACCGACCTGCCGCCGCTGTTAATCCAACAAATCCAGCACTTCTTTGAGCATTACAAAGATCTGGAACAGGGCAAGTGGGTGAAAATTGAAGGCTGGGGCACCGCCGCTGAGGCCCGCAAAGCGATCGTGGAGGCCGTCAGCAACTTCGACGCCACCAGCCCAGCCGAGCGCTGAGTAAAGCTGGCCAAACAATCCGGGGCCGGCGCCTTGCCGGGCTCCGGGTTATGCTCCTTGCCCCCCACTCCAGGGCGATCAAGCCTCAGGCACCAGCCTCAATAGCCCGCCGGACACCACCGCTTCCCGACTGACACATAGCGCCCCAGTAGCGCCGGCAATTCGGCCTCAACCCAGCGGCGCAACACCAAAGGCTCGGCATCGCAGTCCCAGCATTCATAAAGCGCCTCGGCGGTCACCCGCCCGTCCAGCTCGCGCGCCAACGGCGCAAAACTCAGGTGCCAACGTTCCGGCGCTACGCCACCGCGGTCCTTGGCATAAGGGCGGAAGAAGCCGTGCGAGGCGTTCGCCGCCATCCGCGCGTCAAGCCAGCAATGCAGCGCATCAAAAGGGCCATGAGTCGCCACTTCGGCCGGAGTCAATTGCACCGCGTAGCCCGCCGGTACAGCCGCTGCATCATAAATATCAAGGTCTGTGCCCCAATGATGCCGCGAGGTTCCAGGCAGCGCAGAAAAGCGCAGAATGGCATGCAAGCGCTGGGCTTCCGGCAGTGCCAGAATCTCGATCGGTGTGCCCGCGTCATCATGCACAACCCGTTCACCGGTGGCCTTGGCGTTCCAGATCAACCGCTGGCGATCGAAGGACCGATAGCTACTGGCGATGGCCAACTCAAAGCCCGCTTCGCGGGCGTCTGCCTGCAGCCGGGCCAGCGCAGCTGCCGTGTCGACTTGCAGGCGGTGATTGCCCCCCACCGGCACCAGGCAGGTGTCGTCACGGCCAGTTAGTTGCTCGATTGTTAACATCCCTATGCCCCCACCGGATCAACCGTAAAGGGCAGCGGACGCACTAGCTGCAGTGCTGCCGGCGCCACCTCAGCCTGCCAGGCCAGCACCTCAACACCGGCATGCTGCGCCTGCAGCAGTGCCTCGCGGTAGGCCGGATCGATATCACCCGCACTGCTTACCCGCTCAATACCCGAATGAAGCACGCAGAACAGCAGCACACTGCGAGTGTGCTCATCCAACGCCTCACTCAACGCCTGCAGGTGCTTGCGGCCGCGCTCGCTTACCGCATCAGGAAACAATCCCTGTCCGCCATCGACGCACAAAGTCACCGACTTCACCTCTACAAAAACACGCCCTGCGGGGCCGCTGAGGAGCAGGTCGGCGCGGCTGTCTCCGGCATACTTCACCTCGGTTGCCAGCTTGGGGTAGGCATCCAAACCCGGAATGACACCCGACTGCAGAGCCTCCTTCACCACCTGATTGGCTCGCGCCGAGTGGATGCAGGCAAGGCCCGCCGCTGTCTCGACAAGTTCCCAAGTATGCGGATATTTGCGTTTGCTGTTAGCCGATTGCGACAGCCACACGCGAACACCCGGCGCCGCACAGCCGGTCATTGCACCGGTATTAGGGCAATGCACCGTGATGACCTCACCTGAGAGCAATTCAACATCAGCCAAAAAGCGTTTGTAGCGACGCAACAGGCGCCCCTCCAGCAGCGGGCCAAACTCCACTAGACCAGTACCCGCGAGAGGCGGCTGACGGCCTCCTCCAGACGATCCATGCTGGTCGCATAGGAAAACCGAATATGCTCACGCGCTCTTACATGCCCGAAATCAACACCTGGGGTAAGCGCAACGCCATGCTCCTCGAGCAAACGCCAGCACAGGGCTTCGCTGTCATCGGTAAAGCGCCCCGCATCCGCATAGATATAAAAGGCGCCGTCCGGCTTACAGGGAATAGTCAAGCCGAGGCCTTCCAGCGCGGGCAACAGGAAGTCGCGGCGTGTACGGAAAATATCGCGCCGCTCGTTGAGGATCTCTTGCGTGGCCGGCTCAAAGCAGGCCAACGCCGCATACTGCGCCATGGTCGACATCGAGATAAAGAGGTTTTGAGCCAGTTTTTCCAAGCCAGGTATCGCGGCTTCTGGCGCGACCAGCCAGCCCAGGCGCCAGCCGGTCATGCCGAAGTACTTGGAAAAGCTATTGACCACGAAGGCGTTGGGATCAACTTCCAGCACCGAACGGGTCGGGCCGTCGTAGCCCAACCCATGGTAGATTTCATCCACAATCAAATGGCCACTGCGCGCTCGCACGGCGGCAGACAAATCGGCCAGCTCCTCAAGCGTCAAGGAGGTTCCCGTGGGATTGGCTGGTGACGCCACCATGGCGCCGATGGTGTTGCTGCGCCAATGCGCAGCCGCAAGTGCACCGGTCAATTGATAGCGCGTGCTGGCATCCACCGGCACCAACTGCCCGCGACCTTCTACCAAACGCATAAAATGCCGATTGCAGGGGTAGCCTGGATCGGTCAGCAGCATACCCTCGCCCGGATTAAGCAACAGGGCGCTCAGTAACAGCAAGGCACCGGAGGCTCCCGGCGTCACCATAATGCGCCCGGGTGCAATGTCCAGGCCGTAAACTTTGGCGTAATGCGCCGACAAGGCCTCACGCAGCTGCGGCAAACCGCCCGCCTGGGAATAGTGCGTACGCCCATCGGCTAGCGCCCGGCGCCCGGCCTCCACGATCGGTGCGGCCGTGGTGAAATCCGGCGCGCCAGCGGAAAGATGCACGATATCGCGCCCCGCGGTCGCCAATTCCGTGGCCCGCGTCAGCACCTCAACCACGCGAAATGGCTCGATGTCAGCAATGCGATCGGCAAAACGAAATGCGTGTGCGTCAGTCTTCATGAACTTTCCTGAATGAGCAAAAGTCCCTATTCTAACAACGCCGGGCAGGCGGTGTTAGCACCATAACCACGGAGCCAAACAGAACTAGCCTGGTGACGGCGATTTGTGTAGCGCGACGCGGCGATATCTGGTAGTTTCTCCGCGCTCAGCCGTCAGCGCCCGCGCCGACGAGCCCACTCCGGTGGGTTTTCGAACCACCCGATCCGTATGGGAAGCCAGCCATGCCAAAAGCAGCAAAGAAAGCGCCGGCCAAAGCAGCCAGCGCGAGTACCTCAGCGAACTCTGAATTCAAGAACTTCGCGCCTTACAAGCCGAAGCGCGGTGAAGAATACATGAGCGAACCTCAGTGCGAGCACTTTCGCGGCATCCTGCTCAACTGGAAGTCGGAGCTTATGCAAGAGGTTGACCGCACCGTCAGCCACATGAAAGATGAAGCTGCCAACTTCCCGGATCCGGCAGATCGCGCAACACAGGAAGAGGAATTCAGCCTTGAACTGCGTACACGCGACCGCGAACGTAAGCTGATCAAGAAGATCGACAGCACCATTGAGCGCATCAATCAGGACGACTACGGCTTTTGTGATGCCTGTGGTGTCGAGATTGGCATCAAGCGACTCGAGGCTCGCCCCACCGCAACCTTGTGTATCGACTGCAAAACACTCGATGAGATCAAGGAAAAGCAAGAGCGGGGCTAAAACCCTCGGCGGCCACCCGTTGAGGCCTGCTTTTCGCAGGCTGCAGCCGGGTGGCCCAGCTTAAGCTCGCCGCATCGCATAGCATGATTGCCGCGAAACCCTCCTTGGCCTACCGTGGCCGCTTTGCACCGTCCCCCACCGGCCCTCTGCATTTGGGATCACTTGTCGCCGCCGTCGCCAGTTGGCTGCAGGCGCGCCATGCCGGTGGTGCCTGGTTACTGCGCATTGAAGACATCGACCCACCACGCGAACCTCAGGGTGCTGCCGAGGCCATTCTGCACAGCCTGCGCAGCCACGGGCTGCACTGGGACGAATCTATACTCTGGCAAAGCCAACGCAGCGCTGCCTACGACGCGGCACTTTCGGCGCTACACGCCAACGGGTATGTGTTTTGCTGTGCTTGCAGCCGTCGAGAGCTGGGGCCGCAGGGTGACTGTCAGCGGGGCTGCCATCAGCGGGGCTGCCATCAGCGGGGCGTGCACCAGACTGCCACCGAAGAACAGCTCAGCGCCCTGCGAGTCAAGGTGCCCAGCTCATTTATAACGACTTGGCTGGACCCTTGGCAGGGCCGCCAACACTGGCCGCTGGGGGGAAATGCTGAGCGATTTCGTGGTGCGCCGTAAGGACGGGCTCTACGCCTACCAGCTCGCCGTTGTCGTGGATGACGCAGTGCAGGGCATCACCGAAGTGATGCGTGGCGCCGACCTGCTCGACTCCACGCCCCGGCAACAGCTCTTGCAGGCGCTACTCGGCTACCACACTCCGCACTATGCGCATCTCCCGGTGCTTGCAGATGCACAGGGGCATAAACTGAGCAAACAAAACCACGCACCGCCACTGACATCATCAACACCTGAGCAAAATCTACGCGTCGCTCTTGCAGCATTAGGCCAGGCCTCCCCGCCCAATACCTCCCAGACCGTTGATGCTATCCTCGCCTTTGCCCTCAACCACTGGTCACCCGCGGCGGTGCCCGCACAGGCATTTGTTACCCACACCCTGCCCGCCTGACATCTACAGCCAAGCGGTGGACAAGCTGCCTACAACCTGCACTTTACCGTTCGGCGAGCCTTGCGTAGTATCCCCGATCAAAGTGGCTGCAGGCACATTGCATGTATATCAACCGCGCCCTGCTCCTGCTGCTGGCGCTTGCGTTTATTTTCCTACCGGCCATTGAACAATGGCTGTGGGCAGCCGATGCCGGATGGTACCGCCCGTTCATGCTATGGCTAGCCGCGATTGTGGCTGCCTGGTGGAACCAGCTCCGCAGACACACCGATGAGCTTTAGCCTCCCGGAAATCATGCTGGCGATTGTCGGCTACCTGATGGTGCTGTTTCTGGTCGCCCATCTCGCCGATCGCGGCATACTGCCGCGCGCTATCACCCACCACCCTGCCACCTATGTGCTGTCACTGGCCGTCATTGCCTGCGCTATTGCCAGCAACGCCATTTTCGAACTGGCGTACCGCTTCGGCTATGGCTTTTTGCTCTATTACACCGGCGTTGTACTGATGTTTCTCATGGCAGCGCTGCTGCTCTTGCCGCTGCTGCGCCTGTGCCGGGTGTACCAGCTTGCCTCACTGGCAGACGTGCTGACCTTCCGGTTCCGCAGCCATCGGGTGGGCGGCGCGGTGACGCTTGCCATGTGCCTGACGCTGATGCCGCTGCTAGCCCTGCAAATTCAAGCCGTTGCAGACAGTATCCATATTCTTGCAGGGGCCCCCGATCGCCTGATGCCCGCTGCGCAACGCCAGGACACGCTGGCACTCATGTTCTGCCTCATTATCATTGTTTTTGCCATCCTCTTCGGGACACGCAACCTAACCTCACAGCGGCGCAATATTGGGCTCGTCACTGCGGTCGCTTTCGAGTCGCTGGTCAAGCTGGCGGCCATGTTGTTGATGATGTTTATTGCTGTGAGCGAGGTATTCGGCGGCTTTGCCGGCTTGGAGGCGTGGCTGGCAGCCACCCCGGCGGCACAAGCCGTTATTTCACAACCCGTTGCTGGCGATGCCGCGCGTGTTCTGCTGCTGGTGTTCTTTGCCGGGGCCGTGTGTATGCCACACCTCTTTCATATGGCGTTTGCCGAAAATAAAGAGTCGCAGGATTTGCGCGCGGCCAGCTGGGGGCTGCCCCTGTATCTGCTACTCCTGGCACTACCCGTTCTGCCGCTGGCGTGGGCAGGCATGCGCTTGCCTCACGACCTGCCTGCGGGTTATACCGGGCTCGCTATCGGCATTAGCTTGCAGTCACCAGGGTTCGCTGCGCTGGCCTTTGTTGCAGGACTTTCGGCTGCCAGCACGGCCATTATTGTTGCCACGCTGGCCCTCGCCAACATGTGCCTGAACCACCTGATTCTGCCACGAAAACTACTACAGATCCGCACCGATCAGTCGCTGTATGACCAACTGAAGTGGTTGCGCCGTTCATTAATCACCGTATTGATTCTCGCCGGTTACGGGTTCTTTATGGCGGTGAATGGCAAGCATAGCCTGGCCGAACTGGGTATGGTGGCATTCTCTGGCACGCTACAGTTTTTGCCCGGCATTGTGGCAACACCCTATTGGGCAGGCGCCAATCGCAAGGGCCTGGTAAGCGGCTTGGCAGGAGGCCTGCTACTGTGGCTTGTGCTGCTTCTGCTGCCGGTGCTGGGCATCGACCAGCCAGCATGGATGGCGGCATTGGCGGGGCGCTGGTTTGCCGGCACCGACACCGCATGGGCGGCAGCCAGCATTGCGGCCCTCAGCGTCAATCTGGTTCTCTTCATTAGCGTGTCACTATTCAGCGAACCCTCGGAAGAGGAGCGTGTTGCGGCTGAAATCTGTTCCATGGACGTGCTCAGCCGCACCCCCCGGCGAACGCTCACACTGCACAGCGCCAACGAATTTACCGAGCAACTGGCCTTGGCCTTGGGGGATGCTACTGCGCGCCTCGAGGTGTCCCGCGCGCTGCGAGAACTGCAATTTGACCACAACGAATCGCGCCCCTACGCGCTGCGGCGACTGCGCAGCCGGATTGAGGCCAATCTCTCTGGGCTGCTGGGCCCCGCAGTCGCACACACTATTGTCACCCGGTGCATTCCCTTTGACGCATCACCCGTCGGCAACAGTGAAGACCTGTTTTTGATTGAGCGGCGTTTGGACAGGGCCGGCGGGCAGTTTACCGGCCTCGCCGCGGAACTCGACAACCTGCGACTGCACTATCGGCAGACACTGGACAACCTGCCGGTGGGGGTTTGCTCACTTGCGCCTGACCGGGAGTTGCTGATGTGGAACCGCAGTATGCAGAACATCACCGGCATCTCCTCCAACGCGGTACTCGGGTCACTGCTGGACTCGCTGCCGGCCCCTTGGCGACAAGTGATCAGCGAGTTCCTGCAAGAAGAGGCTGATACCGTACTCAAGAGCGAAGTCACGCTAAATGATGGCGGTACGCGCTGGATCAGCCTGCACAAGGCCAGCACTGGGGGCAATCCCGGTGGCGACCAGCTGGTGTTAATTGAAGACATTTCTGACTACGAGCGCCTGGAACAGGAGTTGCTGCACAGTGAGCGCCTGGCATCGATTGGGCGCCTGGCCGCAGGCGTTGCACACGAGATTGGCAATCCGGTAACCGGTATCGCATGCCTGGCACAGAATCTTGCCTATGAAGATGACCCCGCCGAGGTCCGCAATGCAGCGCAGGATATTCTCAAGCAGACTGAACGCATCAGCCGCATAGTGGACTCACTGGTCAATTTTTCGCACGTTGGCTCAGGCGCAGGGGACGTGCATCTGGAGCCCTGCAACCTCGCAGACTGCGTTGACGAGGCCATTCACCTGCTGGAGCTTGATCATCAAGCTCGCCCGCTGCACTTTGCGAACCAGTGCGACCGGGAATTGCTGGTGCACGCCGATGCGCAACGGTTGCTGCAGGTCTTCGTTAACCTGCTGGGAAATGCCCGTGATGCCAGTGCGGCGGGCGGGGAAGTCCGTATTGACGCCAAAGCTACGCGCAGCGAGGTGTCAGTGACGGTGGAAGACGATGGCAGCGGCATTCCCGCAGCCTTGCAAAGCCGGGTTTTCGAACCGTTTTTTACCACCAAAGAACCCGGCGAAGGCACGGGCCTTGGGCTGGCACTGGTCTATAGCATTATGGAAGACATGCAGGGTTCTGTGCATATTCAGAGCCCCGTCGGGCCCGCGAGGCGTAGCGGCACACAATTTACCCTGCAGCTACCCCGCAGCAGCTACGCAAAACCGCCTGACGCAACCTCCGGTGACACCTCAAGCGGCTGAACTAACTGGAAAAATTCGGCGAGCAAGGGTATGTTGTGTACCTTGCCCCAAAGAGGTAACAACGCGTGCAACAGATTCTCGTGGTGGAAGATGAATCGGTAATCCGCACAGCTCTAAGGCGACTGCTGGAGCGCAGCGGCTATGGCATTGCTGAGGCAGCGTCCGTACAGGAAGCGGAATCGCGCCACACATTGACGGATTTCGACCTGATCATTTCTGATTTACGCCTGCCAGGCGCGCCGGGTACCGACCTGATCAAAAAAGCCGGTGACGTGCCGGTCTTGATCATGACCAGCTATGCCAGCCTGCGCTCCGCGGTGGACTCCATGCGTATGGGTGCCGTGGATTATATTGCCAAACCCTTCGACCACGGCGACATGGTGGCCGCTGTCGAGCGTATTATCGCCGACCACCCCGCTCGGCGCGGCGACGCAGCACCCTCGACAGAAGGCGGTGGCAATCGTGTCACCGGCATCATCGGCAATTGCCCCGCGATGGTGACCCTCTCCGAGCATATTCGCAAAGTCGCCCCTACTGACTCCACAGTGCTGGTTCAGGGCGAAACCGGTACCGGTAAAGAACTGGTTGCCCGCAGCGTGCACCAGCACAGTCACCGGGTCGACAAAACACTCATCTGCGTCAACTGCGCCGCCATCCCGGACACCCTGATAGAATCAGAGCTGTTTGGCTACGAAAAGGGCGCTTTTACCGGCGCCAACGCAAGCCGCATGGGCCTGATTGAAGCGGCAGATGGCGGCACCCTGTTTCTGGATGAAATAGGCGAATTGCCCATGGAGGCTCAGGCGCGCCTGCTGAGGTTTATTCAGGAAGGGGAAATACGCCGCATTGGCTCTGTGCATTCACGCAAAGTCAACGTGCGCTTGATCTGCGCTACCCACCGCAACTTGCACGCGTTGTCGGCAGAGGGCCTGTTCCGACAGGATCTGTATTACCGCATCAATGTCCTGCGGTTGCAGCTACCCGCACTGCGCGAACGTGGCAAAGACATCCTGCAACTGGCTGAGCGTATGCTGGAAATTCAGTCGGAACGCCTTGGCAAAGGCACCATGTCCTTGTCCCCCAGAGCGATACAAGCAATCACCACCTATCAGTGGCCGGGCAACGTGCGCGAACTGGAGCATGCCATTGAGCGCGCAGTCGTGCTTTCCGAAGATGCTGAAATCGACAATGAAGCTCTGGGTATCGACCTTGAGCTGGTTAACGTCAACCGAATCCGTGGCCATGCGGGCCCGCCCCCGCAAAGTGCCTCGTACACACCACGCAACATCACCTCGGACCCCACTGAAGACTTGTCATTGGAAGACTACTTTCAGCGCTTCGTACTGGAACACCAGGACTCCATGAGTGAGACCGAGCTTGCCCAGAAGCTCGGCATCAGCCGCAAGTGCCTTTGGGAGCGCCGACAGCGCTTCGAAATTCCGCGCAAAAAGAGTGCCGGCAGTACCGCCCGGCAGCGTAAAAGCGCTTCTTGAGCGTTACCCGTATCGCACCGGGTAACCATTTGCGGAGTAGATGCGTAACAAACAAAGAATTTTATGCATCAGGGAACTGATTCGATTTACTGTAACACTCTGTTTTTATTAGCTTTTATCATTTCTGGCACACCACCTGCATTATCACCCGCGGCAGCAACAATAACAATAACACTCTTGCCGTAATAACAATAATAGAGAGACTGTGGACCTGGATGGGGAAGAAACCTTCCCCTTCGATTTCCCAGAAGAATATGCCGCAATAAAAACAACGGCGCCCGCATAATAATAACGATTCGCTTGTGACCTGGATGGGGAAGGCCTTGTCTTCCCTGTCACTTGCAATACCCCTCTAGATCTAACGGACGACCGCTTTTCGGCTGTGGTAAACTTACTTTTGATTCTCCTCTTTTAGAAGGCAACTGTCGCTTGAAGGTCATACCACGGGACCAACATTGCATCTCCCGCAAGAACATTAGTGACGGCGCGTTAAAAGTCATGTCGAGGCTACGTCAGGCGGACCATGAGGCCTACCTGGTCGGCGGCGCTGTCCGCGACTTGCTACTTGGGGGCCATCCAAAAGATTTCGACATCGCCACAGATGCAACACCTGAAGAAGTGCATGCGCTGTTTCGTGGGTCACGCATCATCGGCCGCCGCTTCCGCATTGTTCACGTACGCATGGGCCGAGAGATCATTGAGGTCACCACCTTTCGAGGGCACCACGATGGGGAACCTTCAACCCGCGCAAGCAAGGTTAAAGGCCCTTCACACCGCTCAGAACAGGGCCTGCTGCTGCGCGACAACGTCTTTGGCACCTTGGAAGAAGATGCTGTACGCCGCGATCTGACCGTCAACGCGCTCTACTATGACGCCGCCAACTTCGCCGTCTATGACCATGTTCACGGCATGCAAGACATGGAGAGGCGCAGCGTATGCATCATCGGTGATCCCGACGAGCGCTTTCGCGAAGACCCGGTGCGCATGCTGCGCGTGGCGAGGTTCGCCGCCAAACTCGAATTTGACATTGACGAAGATACCGCGGCGGCTATCCCCCGCTGCGCCCACCTACTGCGCGAAATACCGTCTGCGCGATTGTTTGATGAATTTCTCAAACTGTTCATGTCTGGCTACGCAGAGCGCACCTTCGACGAGCTCTTGGAGCACAATCTACTCGCCTACCTGTTCCCGGACAGCGACTACGAGCTGCGCCGCAACAGCGTTGCCATGGCCCTGGTCCGTGCGGCAATGCGGAGCACCGATATACGCATCCAAGCGGGTAAAACTGTCACCCCGGCTTTCCTGCTCGCCGCGCTGCTTTGGCCCGTCACGGAGCGCCTCGCGGAACAACTGCGGGAACGCGGCGACGCACCGGTTGCCGCTATGCACAGCGCCGGCCAGCAAATTGTTGCCGGCGCCGTCACCACCATTGCGATCCCCCGGCGCTTTAGCCTGCCCATGCGCGAAATTTGGGAGTTCCAGCTGCGTCTGCAGCGCGGCGATAGCCGCAAAGCCCGCGAACTGCTGCAGAACCGCCGCTTTCGCGCCGCCTATGATTTCCTCCTGCTGCGCGAAGAAGCGGGTGAAGAAACCGGTGATGTGGGTGGATTTTGGACAGAGTTCCAAGAGCGCCCCGAAAATCAAAATCTGCCCATGATCGATAGCCCCAGTGACAGCGCGGAAGACGGCGGTGGACGCGGGCGTCGACGTCGGCCACGCAAACGGCGCCCCACATCCCCCTGATGCCCGCCGCCTGGATCGCCTTGGGCAGCAACCTCGGCGAACCCGCGGTGCAGTTGCGAGCCGCCGTAAACGCTATTGGCTTGCTGGCGCAAACACGCGTTACGGCTCGGTCCGGCGTCTTTGCCAGCTCAGCGGTCGGCCCAGGCCAACAGCCCAACTATTTGAATGCCGTTATTTGCGTGGCCACTGAACTTGGCCCGCTGGACTTGTTGGACGCCTTGCAGGCCATTGAGCAAGCCCAGGGCAGAGAAAGGTCGGTGCGCTGGGGGCCGCGTACACTCGACCTGGATATCCTGCTCTACGGCGAGCAGCAGATCCGCTCGACCAGGCTACAGGTCCCACACCCCGCAATGGCACAACGCCACTTCGTCCTCTATCCTCTTGCTGACATTTACCCAGGTGATCAGCCGTTACCTGGGCTTGGCTCACTGGCTAACTTGCTGGCACAGTGTCCCGCCGTGGGGCTGACACGCAGTACCGTCACCCTGGACTATGATTTACCGCACCCACGGGAGCCTCTAACGTGACAACCACACCCCCAACCAGTGTCGACCTGAAAGGGCGCACACCACCGGCCTATATCGCGGTCGAAGGCCCTATTGGTGTGGGCAAAACCACTCTGGCCCGGCGGCTCGCGGCAACATTGGGCTACCCCATGCTGCTGGAGGAGGCCCATCAAAACCCCTTTCTTGAGCGCTTCTATGGCAATCAGCGCCAGACAGCGCTGGCAACACAGCTTTTTTTCCTGTTCCAACGGGCTCAAAAAATCAGCGACCTGCGTCAGGGGGATATTTTCGCTGCTACTCGCATCGCCGACTTCCTGATTGAAAAAGACCCCTTGTTCGCCCGTGTGAACCTGGACATCGACGAGTTCCAGCTCTATCAACGTGTACATGAGCAGTTGCTTATCGAACCCCCAACGCCAGACCTCGTTATCTACCTGCAGGCACCCACCGATATCTTGCTCGACCGCATTCACCAGCGCGGAATCAACCACGAAAAAGCCATTGAGCGCGACTATTTAGAGCGCCTGAACGAAGTGTACAGTGAGTTTTTTCTGTATTACGATGACGCCCCTCTGCTGATCGTTAATGCGAGCGAGATTGACCTCGCCCAAGGTGACGACGACTATCGGCATCTGGTCGACTACCTGCTGGACATCCGCAGCGGCCGCCATTACTTCAATCCCACGTTCTTTGGATAGTGCACGCATGGGCAAGATCACCATCAGCACCCTCGTCAAAATGAAGGCCGCAGGAGAGAAATTCGTCTGCATTACCGCTTATGATGCCACTTTCTCCAGGCTGGTCTCGGAAGCCGGTGCCGAAACCATTCTGGTCGGCGACTCCCTAGGCATGGTGTTACAGGGCCACGACAGCACAATTCCGGTCACGCTGGATCATATGGCTTACCACACCGAGTGTGTATGCCGCGGCGCGCCCCAGTCGCTGGTCATCGCCGACCTGCCGTTTATGAGCTATAGCACACCGGAACAGGCCATGGCCAATGCCACCCGGCTTATGCAGGCGGGTGCACAAATGGTCAAGCTGGAAGGCGGCACCTGGCTATCGGATACGATTTCCATGTTGGTGGAGCGCGGTATACCTGTTTGCGCGCACTTGGGCCTTACGCCGCAGTCAGTCAATGCACTGGGGGGCTTTCGCGTGCAGGGGCGCACACCGAAAGAGGCCAAATCGATACTCGCAGACGCGGTAGAAATACAGGACGCGGGGGCCAGCCTACTGGTGCTGGAATGCGTACCTTCACACTTGGCAACAGACATCAGCGAAAAGCTCAGTATTCCCGTCATCGGCATTGGTGCCGGCGCCGGCACCGATGCTCAAGTGCTGGTTATGCACGACATGCTGGGGCTCTCACAGCACAGTGCGCGCTTTGTACAGAACTTTATGACCGACAGTAACAGTATTCAAGAGGCTCTTGGTGCCTTCGTGCAGGCAGTTAAGTCGGGAGCTTATCCGCGCGAAGAACACAGCTACAGCTAGTCGGCTCACACTGAGCCACCCAAAGCCTGCGCTAATACGCGTGTTATGCTGTAACTTAACCCCTCCAAGCCGCCGCAGGATCGTCCAAACTTTTGATTTGCACGCATTGCCGGGTGTCTACGCTTGGGGCATACTGCCGATCCATTCGCTCAGGGATAACCCTCGGCGCCAATTGACGACCAGCTTGTTCCGGTCTTGCGTCACCCTTTACCGTGTTTCGGGGGTCATGTAGATATGCGAACCTATACCGCTATTGCAGCACTGCAGTCCTCCTTACGGAACTGTCGCCAGCAGGGCCAGCGCATTGCTTTCGTACCAACGATGGGCAATTTGCATGAGGGCCATCTCGATCTTGTGCGCAAAGCGCGCACTCTGGCCGATGTCGTCATAGTCAGTATCTTTGTTAATCCGCTGCAGTTTGGCCCCAATGAAGACCTCGATGCCTACCCCCGGACCCTGGCGGCAGACAAAGAGAAACTCTTCAGCGAGGGAGTGCAGCACCTGTTTCTACCTGAACCCCAGGACATGTATCCTGAAGGGATGGCCCTGCAGACTCAGGTGCAGGTGCCCGACCTATCGGAAACCCTCTGTGGCAGCAGCCGCCCGGGGCACTTCACCGGCGTGACCACGGTGGTTAGCAAGCTCTTTAATATCGTGCAGCCCGATGTTGCCGTATTTGGCGAAAAGGACTTTCAGCAGCTCACGATTATCCGCAAAATGGTCACCGACTTGTGCATGCCCATTCATATTGAAGGCGTTGCCACGGCGCGCGATACCGATGGCTTGGCCAAAAGCTCACGCAATGGTTTCTTATCCGCAGACCAGCGCAGCCTGGCGCCATTAATCCACGAGACCCTGGTCAGCTGCCGAGATGCCATCGCCTGCGGTTTTGATAACTTCCTGCAGCTGGAATCCCATGCGCGTATGCAGCTGTTACAGGCAGGCTTTGAACCCGACTACTTTGCGATCCGCGATGCCCGCACGCTGCGTGCGGTCAACGAAGATACCGAAGAAATCGCCATTCTTGCAGCAGCCCGCCTCGGCTCTACTCGCCTCATCGACAATGTCAGGCTGAACCTGAACCCGGTATCCGACTGGGGCATGCTCGCCTCACCCTGACACCGGCTGGCTGGCCTCGATACGGCCGATCAACTGAGCTGCAGCGGAGGGACCCGGGCATCAATAAGGCTTGGCCCGCCACTGGCAAGAGCCACTGCCAGCTGGGCATTGAATTCTTCCGCAGTCGTGGCACAGCTTGATGCCACCCCCATACCGCGAGCCATTGCCGCAAAATCCATGTCCGGGCTGCCGATATCCAGCGAACTGGCGGCCTTGGGCCCAGGCTTACCGCCGCGTGCCCCGGTGCGCAGAAACTCCAGCTCCAGAATGCTGTATTTACGATTGTTGAAAATCACCACCGTAATATCCAGCTGCTCCCTGGCCATCGTCCACAGCGCCTGTATGGTGTACATCGCGCTGCCATCACCCTCCAGGCAAATCACCTTGCGTTCCGGCGCGGCCAGCGCCGCACCCACTGCGGCGGGCAAACCCCAGCCGATGGCCCCGCCGGTTTGATTGAGCCAGTCGTGTGGCCGCGAATTGGCGGTGAACGGGAAGCAGGCGAGCCCGGCGGTAATCCCTTCATCAATAACAATGGCATCTTCCGGCAGGCAGTGAGCCAGCGCCTGCGCAGCCGCATTGGCATCCAGTGCGCCGCTGGGCAGCGCTGGAAGCTGCAGTGAATGAACGTCTGGGGCCATGTCCGTCGCTTCCAGCTCGGCAAGCAGCAGGGTCAAGGCCAACTCAATATCTTCCTCGGGGCCTGCCAAGAGCAGCTCATCACAGCCTGCAGGCACTATAACGCTGGCCACACCTGGGTAAGCAAAGAAAGAAACCGGACTATCTGCACCCAACAGAATCAACTGTTCGAGATCCTTCAGCGAATCAATCGCCAGTTCAGCCAGGTAGGGCAAGCGCTCCAACACGCCAGTGCCCGCACCGCGCCGCACTCGTGCAGGAAAGGTTTCGGTGATCACACGCGCACCAGAAACTTTCCCGACGCGGCTCAATAGCAGCGTTTGCGCGCCACTCAGATGTCGCCCGCCAAGCAGAATACCCGTGCGCTTACCGTTCTGCAGCAGCGCTACCGCACGCTGCAAACGCTCTGCTGGCACCGGTGCCGGCCCGGGCACCGCTACCGCATCAACCGCACCGCCAGGATTATCTCCCCAAGAGACGTCCGCAGGCAGCACCAGAGTAGCCACACAGCCAATGCCCGCCTGCCGTACCGCCTCTGCAGCGTCTCGCGCAATGGCAGAAGGCTCCCGCGAGGTGTATACCCAATGCGATACGGGGCCGGCGATACCCTCAATGTCGGAAGTGAGCGGTGCGTTGTACTGCAAGTGATAGGTAGCGTGATCACCCACCACGTTAATCATGGGAATATGCCCCTTTTTGGCATTGTGTACATTGGCCAAACCATTGCCCAGGCCCGGGCCCAAATGCAGCAATGTGGCCGCTGGGCGCTCGGCGATGCGGGCAAAGCCGTCTGCAGCGCCTGTGACCACGCCCTCAAACAAGCACAGCACGCAGCGCATGCCTTCCACCTCATCCAGCGCAGCAACAAAGTGCATTTCCGAAGTGCCTGGATTGGTGAAGCACACATTAACCCCATTGTTAACCAGGGTGGCAATTAAGCTCTCTGCGCCATTCATCGTTGTTTTCCTTATGCCACTGTTGGCATGCTGCTATGTTCTCACCACAGTATACTAAGCTACGCAGAACGATAAAAAGGAACAAGGAGTCTATCGAGGCGATCATCGGCCATGTTGGGGCGTGTCATCGGGAGCGATCGCTGTTGCCAGCCTTCGGGAGCAGCATCCTCGCGGGTACAAAAAAGGGCGCCGAAGCGCCCTTTTTCTTACTGCTGTTGTGGCTTAGCTTTCGTCGGACGCCGAACCTTCTGCATCTGTTGAAGCTTCTTCCTCAAGCAGTTCCTTGATGGACAGCTTGATACGGCCGCGCTGATCCACATCCAGTACCTTCACGTCAATTTCCTGGCCTTCCTTGAGGAAATCAGACACATTCTCCACCCGCTGATGCGCGATCTGGGAAATGTGTACCAGTCCATCTTTGCCCGGCAGAATGTTGACGAAAGCGCCAAAGTCGACGATACGTGCAACCGTACCACGGTAAACAGCACCCACTTCAGCCTCAGCAGTGATCTCTTCGATCATCGCTACTGCCTTGTCGCGGGCCTCTTTATTTTGGCCAAACACGCGTACGGTACCGTCGTCGTCGATATCAACCGTAGCACCCGATGCCTCAGTAATTGAGCGGATCGTTGCGCCGCCTTTACCGATAATGTCACGGATCTTGTCGGCATCAACCTTTAGCGCCAGCATGCTGGGCGCGTTGTCTGACATCACCGTGCGCGGCTCTGCCAACACAGCATTCATCTGGCCAAGGATATGCAAACGTGCCTGTTGGGCCTGCTGCAGGGCAATTTCCATGATCTGCTCATTGATACCTTCGATCTTAATATCCATTTGCAGAGCGGTAATACCCGCCGCGGTGCCGGCCACCTTAAAGTCCATGTCACCGAGATGATCTTCGTCACCCAGAATATCGGTCAGTACAGCAAACTGGTTGCCTTCCTTAACCAGGCCCATCGCAATACCGGCAACCGGCGCGCTCAATGGTACGCCTGCCGCCATCATTGCCAAGGAACCTACACACACTGACGCCATAGAACTAGAGCCGTTGGATTCCGTAATCTCAGAAACCACGCGGATGGTGTAAGGGAACACTTCGCTGCTAGGCAACACTGCGGCGAGACCGCGGCGCGCCAAGCGGCCGTGACCGACTTCGCGACGGCTGGTAAAGCCTACACGACCCGCCTCGCCCACAGAGTAGGGAGGGAAGTTGTAGTGCAGCATAAACGGATCGCGACGCTCGCCTTCCAGGGCATCGATGATCTGCGAATCCCGGGTAGAACCCAAGGTCACAGCACCGATGGCCTGTGTTTCGCCACGAGTAAACAATGCGGAACCGTGTACCTTGGCCAGAATGTCGGTTTCGCAGGCAATCGCGCGAACTGTGCGCGTGTCGCGGCCATCAATACGCGGCTCACCGGCGAGGATGCGCTTACGTACCAAGTTTTTCTCCACGGCCTTGAAGACGTCCTTAACCTCGTCTTCTGAAGGGCCACCTTCCACCGCCAGAGCAGCAACGCAAGCTTTGCGCACGTCTGCAACGCGGTCGTAACGGATGGCTTTTTCGGTGATGCGATAGGCTTCACCCAAATCCGTCTTAACCTGCCCTTCAACAGCGGCAGTCAGCTCATCGTTGACAGCCGCCGGCTGCCAATCCCAGCGTGGCTTGCCAGCTTCAGCAGCCAGCTCGCGGATCGCCTGAATAACAACCTGCATTTCCTGGTGAGCAAACAACACCGCACCCAGCATCTGGTCTTCAGACAGTTCCTTCGCTTCTGATTCAACCATCAGCACGGCGTGCTCGGTACCTGCAACCACCATGTCGAGTTTGCTGTCTTTCAGCTGCTCGTAGGTGGGGTTGAGGACATAACCGGTACTTTCATTGAAGCCAACGCGCGCGCCACCGATGGGACCATTGAACGGGCAGCCAGAAATCGCCAGTGCCGCAGAGGTGCCAATCATCGCCGGAATATCCGGATCAATGTGCTTGTCTGCTGACATCACCGTGCAGATTACCTGCACCTCGTTCATAAAGCCGTTGGGGAACAGCGGACGAATAGGCCGGTCGATAAGCCGCGAGGTTAGTGTTTCTTTTTCACTGGGACGGGCTTCACGCTTGAAAAAACCGCCGGGGATTTTGCCCACAGCATAGGTTTTTTCCGTGTAATGCACGGCCAGGGGGAAGAAGGGCTGGCCCGGCTTGGCGCTTTTTTCCGCCACAACCGTCACCAGAACCGAGGTGTTTTCAACGGTAACCAGAACCGCGCCGGTTGCCTGCCTGGCAATACGACCCGTTTCCAGCGTGACCGTTTGGCCACCGTACTGGAAGGTCTTTCTAACTGGATTCACATTATTTCTCCAATGCTAAATATGACAACCGGGGCACAGGGCCCCGGTATGTGGTACCGCTTAGCGACGCAGACCTAGTCGCTTGATCAGATCGGCGTAGCGCGTCACATTCTTGCGCTTCAGGTAGTCCAGCAGCTTACGGCGCTGGTTTACCATGCGGATCAGGCCGCGACGTGAGTGGTGGTCGTGCTTGTGAGCCTGGAAGTGGTCCTGCAGCTGGATAATGTTGGCTGTCAGCAGCGCAACCTGAACTTCCGGCGACCCGGTGTCACCTTCGCTGGTTTGGTAATCTTTAACGATTTCTGCTTTCTTGGCAGCTTCTAAAGCCATGTTAGTTTCCTCTCAATTAATCTGCAATTACCACCCGCCTGTACAAAGCGAAGTGGTGATCAATAAAAAGAGCCTGTCCGTGCAGATTTACAGACAGGTTCGCGTCACCTCCCGGTGACTATCAGGCGACGCGGCGCAACACGCCCATCGTCCAATATCTCACCTACGCCCAGAAACTCACCAGTCTCCAGAGCGACGCGCACCATACCATTGTGGGGCGCGTTTGGCACCAAGACCGGCTGGCCTTGGCGCAGATAATAACCCCCTGACTCCGTCAGGCGCACGGTAGGAAGGGCCTCTAGCGCTGTATCTGCTGGCAGCAGCAGAGCATCCATATCCTCTACCTGCTCTGCCTCCTTCAGGGCCTCCAGCGCCGGCAATGCTACACATTGCTCCAGCGTAAACGGCCCGGCGCGAGTGCGCCGCAACGCACTCACATACCCTCCTACACCTAGCGCTGCACCCAAATCTTCAGCGATCGAGCGCACGTACGTTCCTTTACTGCACTCAATCGCCACATCCACCTCGGCGCGTTCGCCGGGGCGAAAATCGAGCAACTCAAGGTGGTGAATCACCACAGAACGTGCCGAACGCTCTACTTCCTCACCTTTGCGCGCCAACTTATACAAGGGCTGGCCGGCATGTTTCAGCGCCGAGTACATGGACGGGATCTGCTCAATCTCGCCACGAAAGGCACCCAGGCCCTGCTCCACCTGCTGTCGGGTCAGTGCGCTGGCATCTACCGTCGCCAGCACCTCGCCTTCGGCATCTCCTGTGGTGCGTCGCTCACCCAGAACAAAGGTGCTGGTATAGGCTTTGTCCGCATCCAGCAAATACTGGGAAAACTTGGTCGCCTCACCCAAACACAGTGGCAACACACCGGTCGCCAGTGGGTCAAGGCTGCCGGTATGGCCCGCCTTGGCCGCAAAAAAGAGCCACTTGACGCGCTGCAGCGCCTGGTTCGAGCTAAACCCTGCAGGCTTGTCCAGCAGCAGTATTCCATCCAGCAGCCGCCCTTTACGCTGCCGCCCCACTAGGGCTCTTCACCGGCGTTATCTTCACGCAAGCCCAGCTCACGGTCAGCCTGTCCGGCACGCCGGATCAGGTCTTCCAGTTCGCGGCCGCGGCCAACGCTTCCGTCAAAGTAAAAGCGCAACTGCGGCACACTGCGCATGCTGCTCTCGCGCGACAACTGGCTGCGCAAAAAACCGGCGGCTTTATTCAGCACCTCGGCTACTTCCTCGGCCTCGTCTGCGCCATCGCTGCCCAGCCGCGTAAAAAACACCTTGGCATGGCCGAGGTCGCGGCTGACATCAACACCGGTAATACTCACCATACCGATGCGCGGGTCACGCAGCTCGCGCTGAATCTGCTGTGCGAGTTCGCGCTGCAGATAATCCGCTACGCGCTGAGTTCGACTGTATTCCTTGGCCATAGTCGTGCCGCCTACAAGGTGCGGGCAAACTCCTTCACTTCATACACTTCGATCAGGTCGCCGGGCTTCACGTCATTGTAGTTCTTGACGCCAATACCGCACTCCGTACCATTACGCACTTCACTGGCGTCGTCCTTGAAGCGACGCAGTGACTCCAGTTCACCTTGGTAAATGACAACGTTGTCACGCAGCACGCGAATGGGGCGCGAACGGTACACGGTACCCTCGGTAACCATGCAACCCGCGATGGCACCAAACTTTGGCGAGCGGAACACGTCACGCACTTCGGCAATACCCAGAATTTCTTCTCGCAGCTCTGGCGCCAACATTCCAGTCAGGGCCTGCTTAACGTCATCAATAAGGTCGTAGATCACGTTGTAATAACGCAAATCAACACCTTCACTTTCTACCAGACGACGCGCAGAGGCGTCCGCTCGCACGTTAAAACCAAACACGACAGCGCTGGACGTCATGGCCAAGGTAATATCGGTTTCTGCCAGGCCGCCCACGCCGCCGGATACGATATTCACCTGCACCTCATCGTTACCAAGGTCCAACAAAGCGGTTTGAATCGCCTCCAGCGAGCCGCGAACATCGGCCTTGACCACTACGTTCAGCGTTTTCTTCTCGCCGGCGGTCATGGTCTCGAACATGTTGTCAAGCTTCGCCGCTTGCTGGCGCTGCAGCTTGCTGTCGCGCGTCTTGTCCTGGCGGAACTGGGCCACTTCACGGGCACGCTTCTCGCTCTCGACGACGGCAAACAGGTCGCCAGCATCGGGGGTGCCATCAAGGCCCAGAATTTCCACTGGAATACTGGGGCCGGCCTCACTAATGTTCTTGCCATTTTCATCCAGCATTGCGCGCACGCGGCCGTACTGCAGCCCGGCCAATACGATATCGCCCTGACGTAGGGTCCCGCTTTGAATCAGCAACGAAGCCACCGGGCCGCGGCCCTTATCCAGGCGTGACTCAATGACGATACCCTGAGCGGGCACGTCACGGGCAGCCTGCAGCTCAAGCACTTCGGCCTGCAACAGAATCGCATCAAGCAGGCTGTCAACGCCGTCGCCAGTGTGAGCAGACACTTCAATAAATTGCGTGTCGCCACCCCATTCTTCCGGGATGACATCCTTGCCGGCCAGCTCGCTCTTCACGCGGTCCGGATCTGCGCCTTCTTTGTCCATCTTGTTGATGGCGACAATCAGGGGCACCTTGGCCGCCTTCGCATGCTGCACCGCTTCTTCTGTTTGCGGCATAACGCCGTCATCAGCAGCAACCACCAGAATAACGATATCCGTACTTTTCGCACCGCGAGCACGCATTGCCGTGAAGGCTGCGTGACCAGGGGTGTCGAGGAACGAAATCATGCCGTGGCCAGTTTCCACGTGGTAGGCACCAATGTGCTGGGTGATGCCACCTGCTTCACCAGACGCTACTTTTGCCTTGCGGATATAGTCCAGCAAAGACGTTTTGCCGTGGTCAACGTGACCCATCACTGTGACCACCGGAGCGCGAGGCTCCAGAGTGCCGCCGTGCTGAGACAGCGTCTCTTCCAGCTTATCTTCCAGTGCGTCAGCACTGATCAGCTTGGGCTTGTGGCCCATTTCTTCTACCACCAGAATCGCGGTGTCCTGGTCGATCATCTGGTTGATATTCGCCATGACCCCAAGCTTCATGAGCTCCTTGATCACTTCACCCGCCTTGACCGACATCTGCTGCGCCAGTCCGCCGACTGACGTCATGTCGGCCAGCTCGACTTCATGGGCTCTTTTCTCTGTGGGCATTTCAAATCCGTGTTTGCCGTGTTCGGCATGAGTGCCACCACGTATTTTCTTGCGCCCGCCGCGGCGGCGCATCATGCCGGATTCAGCCGCTTCGAGGTCAGACAGTGACAAATTGTGGCCGCGCTGTTTGCCACGGCCGCCTCCCGGCGTGCTGCGGTCCAAACGGCCACGAACAGCCTTCTTGCGCTGCTCTTCCGTTTGCAGGGCAGGCGCATCGTGCAGGCGCTTGGGGCGTTTCGCAGCGGCTTCTCTTTCCTGTTCCACCTTCGCGACCGCTTCGGTCTTGACCCGCTCTTCCTCCGCCTTGCGCGCGTCCACCGCTGCTTTGCGTACCTCGGCCTCGGCGGCGTCGCGCGCCATGCGCCGCTGTGCTGCACGCTGTCGCAGCACCTCGGGGTCGAGGCCCTTCTCGTCCTCAGGCTCGGGTTCAGGCACTGAGGCTGCGGCTGCCGCAACCGCAGCTTCCTCCTCCGCCTCCGCCGCTTGGCGGGCCGCTACTGCAAGTGCTTCGGCCTCAGCTGCTGCGCGGGCGTGCATTTCTTGCAGCTCTTCTTCTGCACGGGCAGCCTCTTCAAGCTTGGCCGAATCCTGCATTTCGGAGTCTGCGTCTGACCCATCGCGCTTAACGTAGGTACGCTTTTTGCGCACTTCCACGTTAACCGTCTTCTTGCCCTGTGAACCAGAGGTTCTCAGCGTGCTGATGGTTTTGCGCTTTAATGTAATGCGCTTGGGTGCCGAAGTGGACTCGCCGTGGCTGCGTTTCAAGTAGGCCAGCAACGTCTGCTTGTCATCTTCCGACACAGCCTCGCCCGCAGCCGCGTGAGGCAGCCCCGCCTCTTTCATTTGCGTCAGCAAACGATCAACGGGCGCTCCCACTGTTTCTGCGAGCTGCTGTACTGTTACTTGCGCCATGCAAAATTCTCCTTAATACCGTGAAACCCTGATGCCTAGAGTTGAAACGCCTGGTGTAACCTGGCCTATTCACTCTCCTCAGCAAACCAGGGTGCGCGCGCTGTCATGATCAGCTCTCCCGCACGCTCCTCGGTCATATCCGGAATATCCATCAGGTCATCGACACCCTGCTCAGCCAGATCTTCCATAGTAATCACGCTGCGGCTGGCCAATATGTAGGCCAGCTGGCGATCCATACCTTCCATTTCCAACAGGTCTTTAGCTGGCTCGTTGGAACCGAGTTGCTCTTCAGAGGCGATCGCCTGAGTCAACAGCGCATCTTTGGCTCGCGCGCGCAATTCCTCAGCGATGTCAACATCAAAGCCATCAACGGCTGTCAGCTCTTCAAGCGGCACGTAGGCCACTTCTTCCAGCGTAGTAAAGCCCTCTTCAACGAGGATCTCCGCCACCTCTTCGTCGATATCCAGCTGTTCCACGAACATCTGAATCACTTCACCCGTCTCAGCCTCATGCTTTTCGGCTGCTTCTTCACTGCTCATAACGTTGATAGTCCAGCCAGTCAGCTCGCTGGCCAGACGCACGTTCTGCCCGGAACGGCCGATAGCCTGCGCCAGATTAGCCTCGGCAACAGCAATATCCATGGTACCGCTGTCTTCATCGACAACAATGGATTCAACTTCTGCCGGCGACATGGCATTGATCACCAGCTGGGCCGGGTTATCGTCCCAAAGAATAATGTCTACACGCTCGTTATCCAACTCGTTGGAAACGGCTTGTACCCGCGAACCGCGCATGCCGACACAGGCCCCGACCGGGTCGATCCGCTGGTCATTCGTCTTCACTGCAATCTTGGCGCGGGAGCCCGGGTCGCGGGCTGCCGCCTTGATCTGAATGACTTCTTCCGCAATCTCTGGAACTTCAATCTTGAACAACTCAATCAGCATTTCCGGGCAGGAGCGGCTCAGCATCAGCTGGGGGCCGCGCGTCTCGGCGCTAATTTCGCGCAAAATGGCACGCACCCGATCGTTCACGCGGAATGTTTCCCGGCCGACCAGTTGGTCGCGCGGCAACAGACCCTCGGCATTGCTGCCCAGATCCACAATCACGTTGTCGCGGGTCACTTTCTTTACCGTGCCCGCAACAAGCTCGCCTACACGTGACAGATACAGTTCAACCACCTGCGCCCGCTCGGCATCCCGCACACGCTGCACAATCACCTGCTTGGCCGTTTGCGCGGCAATACGCCCGAAGCCGACGTTTTCAATAGACTCCTCAAATACGTCGCCGGGCTTCAGTGTCGCCTCTTTCTCAATGGCTTCCTCGGTCGTGAACTGGGTGCCAAGCAACGCCATCTCATCGTCCGGGACAACCAGCCAACGGCGCACAGTGACATAGTCGCCCGTCTTGCGATCGATGGTGACTTCAATATCGGCGTCTTCGTCGAAACGCTTCTTGGTCGCCGTTGCCAACGCCAACTCAATCGCTTCGAAGATAATGTCTTCAGAGACGCCTTTTTCGTTCGAGACGGCCTCAGCCACCATCAGGATTTCTTTACTCATTCGTAGCCTCGTCACTTACGCTGGCCGCATCCTCGATGCGGGGATGAACACGCGCCTTATCCACGGCGCTATAGGGCAACAGATATTCGTGATCGTCTACGCGCACCACGATGTCCTCGCCCTCGATACCTTGCAGTACGCCCTTGAAATTGCGTCGACCCTCGAACGGCCTGCGCAGGCGTAGCTCAACCCACTCACCAAAAAATGGCGGAAAATGTTCCAGGCAAAACAACAGCCGGTCGACACCTGGCGAGGACACTTCGAGCGTATATTCGCCCGTAATGGGATCCTCAACGTCGAGCACCGCGCTCACCTGCAAGCTCACCGCAGCACAATCGTCCACAGTGATACCAGACTGCGCATCAATATAAACGCGCAAAATGCTGTGCTTGCCTTGGGCTGCATACTCGATGCCCCAAAGCTCGAAGCCAAGAGCCACCACCGTTGGCTCCAGCAGTGCCTGCAGTTCCTGTTGCTTGGTCGTCAATTCGACTCCAGTTCCGCCACCGGCGGTTCACCTCGCAAAAAACGCAACAGACGTTTTTCGCAGATACGAAAAAGCCCCATAAAGGGGCTTTGACGAAACGTGCCGCCATTTCGGAGCGGACGACACGTATGTTGGTAGCGGGGGCCGGATTTGAACCGACGACCTTCGGGTTATGAGCCCGACGAGCTACCAGGCTGCTCCACCCCGCATCAAAACTTCCTCGACTTGAAGGCCCCTTGGCACTTCATACTGGGCCTGATAAACATTACCAGCCCAAATTCGAGGCTGTGCATTATAGGTATGGCGGCGCGTGCGGTCAACAGCACTGCGAGGAAAAAAACAGGGTTTCGCGCTTTATACAACGATTATTTCTTCCCGAGCCGCAATGCCAGTCAACCGGCACTGCCAAGTGACAGGAAAAAACCGCGAGCAGCGGCTATTGTGCCGCCCCCGCCCCCTCCTGCGGCATTTGAAGCAGTTCAAGATATAGCGGGAAATCCGGGTGCTCAAGATAGGCAAAGATGGTGTCAGCGCTCCAGCGCTTGTACCAATATGGCGTGTAGCCTAAAGGCGCCAGCTGCTCTATCCAGCCGTCGGTGTCTTCAACCCGGAAGCGCAGGTGGTGCATACCCTCACGCCCAGACTGAATGAACTCGCTGTGTGGGCTTACCCCACCCTGCCATTCGATAAGCTCAATTTCAACATCGCCGCTACGGCCAAAACCGAGGCGCAACTGGACATCTTCACTTTTGCCGCGGAACTGCGCGCCTTTTACCGAACCATCCATAAACGAAAAAGGGCCGAACACGGGATCAAAGCGCTCAACCCAGGCATCTATATCCCTCACCACAAACCCGATCTGATCAATCGGCGGCAGGCCAAGCTTTTGCAGACGCTGGTCTTCGGACATTCTATGACTCCCCGGGTTGAACCCTGAAACACGCTACCGATAGTAGTTGTGCTTGCCATCCCGATCAAGGCCTACTTACTATGCATAAACTGGTGTTTTTCAGTATCAAAACTTCGGGCTCACACAAAGCTCAGCCGCGGCATCCAACGCATCGAGGAACTCGGAAAACGCCATGAGCCAAGCCTTTCGAATAACAGACCTCACCTCCCCGCAACTGACCACGGTGCAACAAGCCGCTCTTGATTGGGGTGCAACGCAAACGCTGGACTTCAGCGAGGCCGCCGTACTTGAGGCGGCACGCGTGCGCACCGGCTTAACCGACTTCGGCCCAAGCGATTTTCGTGAGCGCCTGCAATTGCTGCTAGATGAATGGGACAGCGACCCGGACATGACCGCCAGCCAACGTGTGAACCTGTTCGGCTACCTGGTGCGCTACGCCAGTAATCGGTTGCTGCTGCAGGATGCCTGGCGCCGCCACCCTGAGGTATTGGACTTAACGATTGAGCGGCCCATTATCGTTGCCGGCTTGCCCCGCTCGGGCACCACACACCTGCTCAACTTGCTTGCCGCTGACTCGCGCTTTCGTTCGCTACCGCTGTGGGAATCCTACGAACCCCTGCCACTGCCCGGCGAGGCGCTGCTGGATGATGGCACCGACCCCAGGTTTCAGCGCTGCGCGGACGCCTGGGCTGGCATGCAGCTGGTGACACCGCTGCTGGCCGCCATGCACCCCATGAACCCCGATCACATTCATGAAGAGCTGGAACTCATGGGCCCTGATTTCGCGTCTTACAACTTCGAGTGGCTGTCACCCAGCCCGCGCTGGCGCGACCACTACTACGCTCACGATCAAACACCACATTACCGTTACATGCGCGACGTACTGAAATTGCTGCAGTGGACGCGAGGCCCTAATCAATGGGTCCTGAAGTGCCCGCAACACCTTGAACAACTCCCGGCACTCAGAAATGTGTTTCCCGACGCCACCTACGTTATTACCCACCGCGACCCCGTCGCTGTTATCCAGTCAGCCGTCACCATGATTGCCTACGGCTTTCGCATGGGCCGCACACGTATCGACACCGGCGCCATCATCGACTACTGGACCGATCGCATCGAGCACCTGCTGCGCGCCTGCGTGCGCGACCGCCCCGCGTTGCCCGCCGCACAAACGATTGACGTGCCATTCCACGAGTTCATGGCTGACGACCTGGGCATGGTGGAGAAAATTTACGCACAAGCGGGCATTGAACTAACGCGCCAGGCGCGCACGGAAATGGAAGCCTTTATCGCCGCCCATCCCAGGGGCAAAGAAGGCCGGGTCATTTACAACCTGCGCGAAGACTTTGGCGTAGACCCAGAAGCGCTGCGCGAGCGTTTTGCGTTTTACTTCGAGCAGTTCCCGGCGCGCCCCGAACGCAGCTAGCGCTGGCAGTCAACCATCACCTTCACCGCCTGGCCGGCATTCCCGGCAAGAGCAAATGCCTGATCAAACTGACTGAGGGGGAACCGGTGACTGATCAACGCGCTGGCATCCACTCGCCCTGACGCCAGCATCTCAATCACCGCCGGGAACTCATCCGGGTAGGCCATAGACCCACTAATGCGTAACTCGCGCGCCAGCACAGACAGTAAGTCGATATGGCAGGGCGCCTTGTGCACACCCACCACGGTAATCCGGCTGCGAAAGCGCGCCAGCTGCACGCATTGCTCGAACACCGCACCCACGCCGGTTGCATCGATCAGCACATCAACGTCCGGCAGCGTTTGGCCCAGGTACTGCACATTGCCAAACACCTCACCCAGGCGCGCAGCCACGTCCTCGCGATCTGCATGCACTGGCGTGGCACCCAGCTGCTCCGCCAGCGCCAACCGTTTCGCACTGCGATCCACAACAACGCAGTGGCTTAGCCCAACATAGCGGGCGACCAACAACACCCCAAGCCCGATAGGGCCTGCACCAAAGATCACCAGCTTGTCGGTAGGCACCAGTTCACTGCGGTTGACCGCATGCATCGCTACCGACAAGGGTTCCACCAGTGCGCCTTGCTCATCGCTGAGGGTATCGGGTAGCAGCAGAATGCCAGTATCGCGGTTAACACCACGCACCAACAGCAAAGGTGCGAAACCGCCCTCTGCGCCACCGTTGCCAATAGCGTTACCACCCGCCGTGGGGTTGACCACCACCCGATCACCGGGCGCAAAGCCCTGCACTCGGCTACCCACCTCCCGCACCACGCCCGCCAGCTCGTGCCCCAACGGCATTGGCACAGGGTAACCGGGCAAGCCGCCCATGGCGGCATAGCCAAGATCCGAACCACAAATGCCACACTGGCACACTGCAACCAGCACATCATCGGGGCCGGCTTCGGGGGTCTCCACCGAATCCATCGTCACAATGCCGGGAGCATGGATACGCACCAGAGGAAGTTCAGACATGAGAGTTTCTCCGCCAATCAATGAATACACTAACCGCGCAGCGGCCGCATGATGCGCCGCTCAAAGTCTTCCATAAAACGCTTTTTGGCGTCCAGCGTGGACTGTTTGCCAAGCGCAAAGCTGAAAGGCATATTAACCGTTGAGGTCATGCCCGACTCTTCAAGGCGCTGCAAAGTGGCAACGTCGGCAGGAGTGGTAAGGCCGACGATTGTCTCAAAAGGTTCAGCAGCGCGCCCAGCCTCCTCGCGCAACGTTTGCAGCCTGGCCATCAGTGCCGGCACTTCATCGGGATGATTGCCCGCGCCGATCCAACCATCGCCTCGCACCGCTGCACGGCGCAACGCGGCCTCATTCGCACCTCCGACATAAATAGGCACATGGTGCCCGGGCGCCGGCTCAATACACAGGCGTGGGAAAGGGAACAGCGGGCCTTCATGGTCCACCATGCCTCCCTGCCAGAGTTTATGCATAACATCGATCATCTCATCCATGCGTTGCCCACGGGCACGAAACGGCACGCCATAGATATCAAACTCATCTTCCATCCAGCCGGCACCCACGCCCAGCGCAAAACGCCCGCCGCTAAATATATCGAGGGAACCCGTCGCCTTGGCGACTTCAAAGGGATTGCGTAGCGGCAATACATAAATCGATGTTGTGAACTGCAGGCGCTGGGTTGCCGCCGCCATAAAGGCGATACTCACCCAGCAGTCGGGGTATGGCGAATCCGCCGTCATTGGCGGCATCCCGTCCTCCGCATAGGGGTATCGCGAGTGAACGGTTTCCGGAAACACTGCATGGTCCGCGTTAAAAACACCGTGAAAACCCAGCTCCTCAGCAAAACGTGCCAAAGGCACCAGCTGATCTGGTTCAGTCCAAACCAGCGCTTGCCAGAATTTCATGCCCACTCTCCTGTTTTTTGACTGACCAGCATGCTAACCCAGCGCCTGCATGTTGCAGCAAGATGGCGGTCAGCCTATGCAAACCAAACACCGGGAACCGTCGACCAAAAGGCCGCTAAGCAAGCGGGCACGTTCATACTATGAGCAATGTCGATATTGAGAGAATACAGCGTATTCCCAAGCACCCCAACATACAGGCAGTGACGTTATCCCGAGGAAATAGCTCATGTATAAACACAACACCTCGCAACACCATAGTCGTTGGGCCGCACCCGGTCGGGCCGCGATCGGTCGGGCCGAGCCGCACGGCATTTTCAGGCTTGCGGCAGCAGCACTTGTCGCCGCTATTATCGGCAGTATCACCACGGTCAAAGCCAGCGAGTCGGGCAGCACAGCAGCACACCGTCAGGCCTTCTTTGGTGAATTGCATGTGCACACCATGAATTCACCCGATGCCTTTATGCTCAACGTACGCACAACACCCGATGATGCATACCGCTTTGCACAGGGCGAGGCGATTCCTCATATCAGTGGTGTCACCATTCAGCTGCGCGCACCGCTCGACTTCATCGCCATCACCGACCACTCCGAATATCTGGGGATTCTGCCGCGCCTGTTCGACCCACAGAGCGAGCTGGCAGGCCTGCCGATCGTTGGCCGCCTCACCGACGAAGACCCTGGCCGCCGCCAGTCCGCTGTTCTGGAAGTGCTGACGACCATGGGTAACAATCAGCCTATGCCCGCTCTGGTCGACCTGGCCCTGCGCCAATCGATCTGGCAGGAATATGTGCTTAGTGCCGAGCGCTACAATAAACCCGGAGAATTCAGTACTTTAATCGGCTATGAGTGGACATCATCCGGGGCCATGGAAGAAATCAACTTGCATCGCAATGTGATTTTTCGCAGCGGCAAGGTGCCGGCAGAACCCTTCTCCAGCTTTGATAGCGCGGAGCCACGCGCCTTGTGGGCATGGCTCGACCGGCAGCGCGAACAAGGAATCGAGGGCATGGCCATTGCTCATAACAGTAATCTGAGCAATGGCCTGATGTTCCCCACGGAAGTCGCCCTTAACGGCGAGAAAATCGACGCGGCTTACGCGGCCCTGCGCCAGCGCAATGAACCGCTGGTCGAAATCTCTCAAATCAAAGGCACCTCGGAAACACACCCGCTGTTGTCGCCCAACGATGAATGGGCCGGGTTTGAGTTGCTGGAGGACTTGTTAGGCGGCCGTGGCACCCAAGGCAAAGTCGAAGGCAGCTATGTGCGCGACGCTTGGCTGGCCGGGCTGCAGATGGAAGAACAGCAAGGCTTCAACCCTTACCGCTTTGGTGTTATCTCCGCCAGCGACAGCCATAACTCCGGCTCTCAGGTGGAAGAAGACAATTACCACGGTAAGATTGGCAGTGCAGATGGCACCCCGAAAACACGCCGGGGCGGCAGTTTTATCAACACCCACCATATCAAGTACAGCTCGGCGGGGCTGGCCGGCGTGTGGGCCGCAAAGAACACGCGAGAATCGCTCTACGACGCGCTGGCGCGGCGCGAAACTTTCGGCACCAGTGGCCCGCGCATCAGCGTGCGCTTCTTCGCAGGCACACACTGGCCTGCGGATTTACTGCAGCAAGCTGACTGGGCGCAGCGTGCCTATGCACACGGTGTACCCATGGGCGGCGAGCTGCTGCACAGCAACGACTACACCCCTCCAGAGTTTCTGTTGTGGGCTGCCAAAGATCCGAGCAGCGCCTGGCTGCAGCGAGTACAGATTATCAAAGGCTGGATAGAGAACGGCGCAATACGCGAAGCCGTCTTTGACGTGGGCTGTGCCGACGGCCTGGTGCCGGACCCGATTACTCACCGCTGTCCCGATAACGGCGCAACTGTTTCATTGGAAACCTGCGACTACGACCGCCACAAAGGGGACGGCCAAATTGCAGCGCGCTGGCGCGACCCCGACTTCGACCCGGCAGAGCGTGCGTTCTATTACGCGCGCGTGCTGGAAAACCCGACCTGCCGCTGGAGCACCTGGGACAGCCTGCGTACCGGCTTGCCGGTTTCGGATGCCGTGCCGCCTACGCTGCAAGAACGCGCTTGGACCTCGCCGATCTGGTATCGGCCGCAACACTGACGCAGCGCACAAACCAAGCCGGGCCACGGAAACTCGATGCAAGCCCTCAAACACGCGCCGCGGACAGCTAAACGACCCGCGGCTGCAGCGCCGTAGCGCAGCTCAAACGATACACAAGTGCTGGCACGGGAATGCGCCCGGCGGGGCGGTCCCGACCCCAATGGGTGAGTGCAAACGTCGAATAACTGCCGTCGCAGATCGTAGAGGAGTGCGCACCGCCCTCGCCACCAGAGAGGCGGTAACCAAAATGCGCAGACAGCTTGCCTTTAACGTTACGGCTGCGGCTGCGGCTGCGGCTGCTCATCACACCTCCGGTAGTTTGCGCTTAGCATGTTGACCAAAGCAACTGCTACCGCGAACCCTAACTGCTCTACTCCAAATTTCAGGAGATCACGCCTTCGGCTCTCAGGCGCTCAATGTGCGCGTCATCGAGCTGAAGAATACCCCGAAGCACCTCATCGTTATGGCTGCCAATAGCCAGCCCTGGCCAATCCGTGCGGCCTGGCGTGCCGTCAAGCTTGGGGAGAATAGCGGGGATTTTCAGCGGCTTACCATCAATCTCAACGCTCTCGAACATCCCGCGAGCTTGATACTGGGGGTCTTCCATCATATCTGCGACACTGTAAATAGGCCCCACCGGCACCCGCACTTCCTCGAGCGCGTGAATGATATGCGCCGACGAGTGCCCGGCGCACCAATAGGCGAGCGCCTCGTCAATCTCAACCTCATGCACTATGCGACCCGCGTTGTCGGCCATCGCTGGATTTTCGGCCATATCCGAGCGGCCAGCAGCTGTCATGAGCCGTTTGAAGATGGAGTCACCGTTACCGCCGATAACAACGTGCTTGCCGTCATCGCAGCGATAGGTGTTGGTGGGAACAATACCGGTGACGGTCGTGCCGGACGGCTCCCGTACCACACCAGCGCCGTCATACTCCGGCACGATCCCTTCCATCAGGTTGAATATCGACTCGTACAGTGCAACATCGACGACCTGCCCGACTCCGCAACCGGGGCGCGCACGCTGGATAAGCGCCAGAGCGATCCCCAGCGCAGCGTGAATGCCGGCGACCGTATCACCCAAACTTATATTGGGCCGCACTGGCGCCTCACCCGGCTCCCCATTGATGTAACGAAAACCCCCAAAGCCTTCGGTCACCGACGCATACCCGGGTTTACTGGCATAGGGCCCGGTTTGGCCGTAGCCGGATATCCGCGCATATACCAGCCGCGGATTGAGAGTCTTGAGCCGCTCTGGCCCCATGCCCCACTCCTCCATGAGCCCGGGCCGAAAGTTCTCTACCACGACATCGGCGGTGCTGAGCAACTGCAGTGCGAGTTCCCTACCCTGCTCAGACTTCAGGTCGAGCGTAACGCTCTTCTTGTTGCGCCCGAGGCTGCGGTACCAAAGAGAGGCTCCGTCGCGAACCACACGCCAGCCACGCACGGGGTCACCCCCCGGGGGCTCTACTTTGATCACCTCTGCGCCAAAATACGCAAGTATAGTGCACGTAAACGGGCCCGCCAGCAGCTGGCCCATCTCAATAACCCGCAGGCCTTCCAGTGGCCGCTCTAACTCAGACATTGCTAATTACCTCTCGACGATTTCATGCGATGCAGGCCACACCGATCCCTAATACTCACCGGACATCGTGTCCAACTAAATTAGCACTCTCGTTTACTTCTACCGGGCTACTCGGCTCAACGGACTTCGGTAGCGCATCAAAAAAACCAATAAGACTCTTTCTAGCGGGCGGTATTTCTACAGCCAGTGCCCGCCCAGTAACCCCTAATGCACGTGGCGCCACCGCGCAGAGTGGCTAGTGTCAGACGCCTTTGAAGCTGCCGTAGAACAGCACGGGGATGATGTTGCACTGATCTACGAGCAGCAGCAACTCAGCTAGCGCCAGATTGACGTAAACGCGAGCGAGTACGGCCGGGGCGTGCTGGCTTGTGGACTGGCACAAGGCGACTGCTGTGCCATGATAATCGAGAATCGGCCCGAGTTCTTCTTCGCTTGGCTGGGCATCGGCAAGATGGGTGCGATACCCGAACTGGTGAATACCAGTCCGCGAGATATAGCGCTGGCACAGGCGGTCCACACGATGGGCTGCCGGATGTTGTTGGTGGGAGATTAATGCATGGAGTAAGTCCGTCAGAAGTAGCTGGACTGATTGCGCAACGCATCCAACCTGCCCTGAGCTACGGACTGATCCCGAATCAATCCGTAGTACTCCCTCGTCAGGTAACCCTGGCGCTCTTTTAGCTCTGAAATTCTTTGATAAATAGCGCGCCGCTGGTCTTCCGGCTTGGTAGCGTCGAACAGAGCGGCTTCTTTCTCCCGCAGCTGATCTATTATGCGCATTTGTTCATTCTCGTTGCTTTGCTGCCGGCTCTCGATAGCAGAGACTTCACTGGCCGCCGCGTAGATTCTTCGGCCGGCCGTGTAACCATCAAGAAAATCAGCCTCGAGAGAACCGGGGCAAACTCCGCTGTAATGATACCCGTTGAGCGCTCGACTATAGCCGTTGCTGCCAGTGCAGAAAACAGTCAAACCTTCTGCGTGACCCTTCTTGTATTCACGGAACTCGGGAGTAACACCGTACTTGGCGCAGGCTTCGCGGTGCGAGCCCATCTGTGTACTCCGCTCACCTTTAGCACCGTCCTCGTAGCCAATGGCATGCCAATCTGCCGTTAAGCACTCGTCCTCACTGAGTGTTGTGCAGCCGGCCGTGATGGCCAAGCACAGCAGGACGAGTCCTTTCAGTACTTGCATGTCTTTCTCCTCTTACCCCAGCTTCACAGTGCACCGCCAACCACTCAAACGGTCCCGCCAAGGTATTTTACACTCACACTGCTAAGCGCTTGCTTGCTTTTTTTTGTTTGCCAAGCCGCCGTACCGCATTCTCACGGGTAAGTGGGACGTTGGTTTTTACCTAGTTCGGGATAGTATGTGGTGCTAAGGGGCTTGGCTTGGTCACTAAGCTCACCTTGGTGATGGTATTTTTTGTGGGGATGATCCTGAATGTAATGACACATTGCGTGGCGGTAACGTTTCGACGGCATTATCAGCAGTCAGCAGGGTTTAGTGATATCGCGCGCATTAACTGGGTAGGGCCTAGAGCCCTCAGAAGCCGCAAAGGCCCCTATTACGGGGCCTCTAGGATATTTGGTGCCGAAGGCGGGACTCGAACCCGCACAGGCTATGCCCACCACCCCCTCAAGATGGCGTGTCTACCAATTCCACCACTTCGGCAAATCTTTTCGTACAACCGGCCTACAGCTCCGGTACGTCACCCGCAGCAGCCTCGGCTGCCGGCTCGGCATTATCCACAGTTGGCAGGTCGGAATCCAGTACTGGAACCCTCCGTTCTTCTGCAGCCGGGATCGTCAGACCAAGGTCGTCGACGACTTCGGTTTTCTGGCTGGCCAGCATGGCCAAGCCAAAGCTGGTCGTGAAAAACAACACCACCAACCAGGCAGTCGATTTGGTCAACACGTTGCTGGTGCCCGCACTGCCAAACAGCGTTTGTGAGGCGCCAGCGCCAAAGGAGGCGCCAACGTCAGCGCCTTTACCTTGCTGCAGCATGATCAGGCCAATGATGGCCAGAGCTATCAACAAGTGAACGATCAAAATAATTTGTTCCATAACACCCTTGCCCACCTGGGCTATCAATAACTGCTTTTGCGACTGTCAGCCCCCAGCGGCGGCGACAATCTGCCGAAAATCTTCCGCGTCCAGCGACGCTCCACCCACTAGTGCACCGTCAATGTCGGGCTGCGCGAACAGGGCTACAGCGTTATCAGGTTTCACGCTGCCACCGTACAACACGCGGGTGCGCTCTGCGTTGACCCCATTCAGCGCTTCCAGGCACGCACGAATAAATGCATGCATTTCCTGAGCTTGCTCCGGTGAGGCCGTTAACCCGGTTCCAATCGCCCAAACCGGCTCGTACGCTATTACCAACTTCTTCAGGTTGGACTGCCCACGTAACGCGCCTTGTAGCTGCTGCGCCACGGTATACTCGGCGCCACCGGCTTCACGCTCATCGAGCGTCTCGCCTACACACACCACCGGGGTAATGCCTGCCGCTAGAGCCGCTGCCAACTTCGCCGCCACCATGTCGTCGGATTCGCCGTGATACTGGCGCCGCTCGGAGTGGCCGAGAATAACCCAACGGCAACCCAGATCGGCCAACATCTCCGCAGCAACTTCGCCGGTATAAGCCCCCGAAGCCATATGGCTGCAATCCTGCGCGCCTACAGCAATCAACGACCCTTCGCACAAGGTGACGGCCTGCGGGATATGCACAAACGCAGGGCAAACTACAACATCTGCTGCCAACGCCTCGCCTTTGCGGGCTACCGCACCCAACAAATCACCCACACTGGCCTTGGAGCCGTACATCTTCCAGTTGCCCATCACAAGAGGTTTGCGCACTGGTTACACCCGGCCACAAAATCGGTCGGCAATGGTACCCAAGAAGGCCCGGACATACAAGGCGAAGCCAGTGCGCAAGATACAGGGGGAAACGGCTGCGCTAGAGGGCTGCCGCCACATCACTGGCAAGCCCTTCGCACAAGCGCTGCACCTCAGCGGGGTCTTCACCTTCGACCATAACGCGCACCAAAGGCTCGGTACCGGAGGGCCGCAGTAATACACGCCCACGGCGGCCCAGCACCTGCTCCACCGATGCCACGGACGCCATCACCGTGGGCAGCTCGTCGAGCACAAAGCGGCCGTTGACCGGCACATTGATCATGGTCTGCGGACACTTGCGCAGGCCGGCGCGCAACTCTGCCAGGCTGTGCCCGGACTCCGCCATCGCCACCAGCACCTGCAGGCTGGCGACAATGCCATCGCCTGTGGTGGTGTGATCGGCGCAAATAATATGCCCCGAGGATTCCCCACCCAGCCGCCAGCCACGTGCCTCCATCATTTCCTTGACGTAACGGTCACCCACCTTGGCACGCACAAATTCTAGCCCAAGGTCGTTCAGCGCCAACTCCAGGCCGAGGTTGGACATCAATGTTCCCACGACGCCCGCTTCACCCTCGCCCTGCGCCGCGCGGTGCACCGCAATCACGTAAAGCAGCTCATCGCCGTCAACCAACGTGCCGTCGGCGTCAATAAACAGCACGCGGTCACCGTCACCGTCGTAGGCAATACCGAGGTCTGCGCCGCTTTCGCGCACCAGCGCAGACAGCAGGGCGGTATCGGTAGAACCGACGCCCTCGTTGATATTGTAGCCATCAGGACGGTCGCCCATGCTAACCACGTCAGCCCCGAGCTCAGCGAGCACATTTGGCGCGATGTGGTAGGTGGCACCGTGGGCACAATCTACCGCAATTTTCAGGCCTCGCAGACTAAAGCTGTCTGGCACGGTCGCCTTGCAGAATTCAATGTATCGGCCCGCGGCGTCAGCGACTCTTACCACCTTGCCGATGTCGCGCGAAGGAACCACCACCAAATCACAGGCCAATTCGGCTTCAATGGCCAGCTCCACCGCATCAGGGAGCTTGGACCCCTGAGACGAGAAAAACTTGATGCCATTGTCATAATAGGGGTTATGTGACGCGCTGATCACAATACCCGCTACCGCATTCTGCGTGCGGGTCATCAGGGCAACGGCGGGGGTTGGCATTGGCCCCAACAGTTTCACATCGACACCGGCCGCCACCAGCCCCGCCTCCAGCGCAGATTCGAACATATAGCCCGAAACTCGCGTGTCTTTGCCAATAATCACCGTGTTGTGCGTGCCAGGCCGGGCCTCGCGCGCGAACACTCGGCCACAGGCCCAGCCCAATTTGAGCATGAAATCCGGAGTAATGGGTGCTTCACCCACCCTGCCTCGTATACCGTCGGTACCAAAATACTGTCTGCTCAAAGCCGGCCCCTTCTTTTTATTGCGTCGCACATCGCCAGTGCATCGACCGTCGCTGCCACATCATGCGTTCGCACTATAGCGGCCCCTCGCTCCACTGCAAGCACGGCCAGCGCCAAGCTTGCCGAAAGCCGATCCTGGGGGGGCACCTCACGTCTTAATACTTTAGCAATCAACGATTTACGCGACAGGCCCACCAACAGAGGCTGGCCCTCCACCGCGAGCTCCGCCAAACGATCGAGCAGCTCGAGATTGTGCGCCACCGACTTGCCGAAACCAAAGCCGGGATCGAAGAGGATTTGCCGGCGCTCCATTCCTGCAGCAACGCAGCAGGCGAGGCGCTGCACCAAAAAATCACGCACCTCCAGCACCACATCTGCATACTCGGGGGACTGCTGCATGGTGCCCGGCTGGCCCTGCATGTGCATCAAACAGACCGGCAGGCCAGACGCTACCGCTGCCTCCAGTGCACCGTCTCGAGTGAGGGCCCGCACATCGTTGAGCATGCCGGCGCCTAAGGCCGTCGCTTCACGCATGACAGTGGGGTTACTGGTATCAACTGAAATGACCACGTCCAACTCGCGGGCGATGCGCGCAACCAAGGGTAACACGCGATCCTGTTCTTCAGCGGAGGACACAGCGATAGCGCCAGGGCGAGTCGATTCGCCGCCCACATCAAGAATGGCAGCCCCTTCCTCACACAAGCGGCGGGCGTGGGCCATGGCACGGTCGAGGTCGAGGGCACCCCCGTGGTAAAGGGCGCCGCCGTCGGAAAAGGAGTCGGGGGTGGTATTGACCACACCCATAACCAGAGGCCGGGACAGGTCAAGAAAACGCCCGGCACAGTTAAGTACCGGGCTCAGCTCACCATTCACTGCCGCAGGGCGAGGTCAGTGCTCACTGGCGGGGCCGCCGATCGGGCTGGAGGCTTCGCCACCATCTTCCGCCGGCTTTTTGCTGGGCGAACCCGCTGGGGCGCCACCGTCGGAACCGCCCCAATCGGCCGGTTCACGCGGCGTGCGGCCAGACATGATGTCGCCAATCTGGTCGGCATCGATGGTCTCGTAAAGCATTAGTGCGTCTGCCATCGCATGCAGCTTGTCGACGTTCTCTTCCAGAATACGCTCGGCGGTGCCGTAACATTCATCGATGATGCTACGCACTTCCTGGTCAATCAGCCTGGCGGTGTCGGCAGACAAGGACTTTGTCTGATGCCCGGCAGAGCGGCCGAGGAACACCTCTTCTTCTGCCTCGTCATACATGAGCGGGCCCAGCTTCTCGGATAAACCCCACTTGGTTACCATGTTACGCGCGATGCTGGTGGCGCGCTGAATGTCGTTGGAAGCGCCGGTGGTTACGCCGTCCTTACCAAGCGTCATCTCTTCCGCGACGCGACCGCCGAACAGGCTGCACACCTGGCTCAGAATATGCCGCCGGCTGTGGCTATAGCGGTCTTCCTCCGGGAGGAACATGGTGACACCCAGAGCGCGCCCACGCGGGATGATGCTAACCTTGTAGACCGGGTCGTGTTCAGGCACCAGGCGGCCGACGATAGCGTGCCCAGCCTCGTGATAAGCAGTGTTGCGCTTCTCCTTCTCGGACATCACCATGGACTTGCGCTCAGCGCCCATCATGATCTTGTCCTTGGCCAGCTCAAACTGGGTCATGCCCACCGTACGCACACCCGTACGTGCCGCAAACAGCGCCGCTTCGTTCACCAGGTTGGCGAGGTCCGCGCCTGAAAAGCCCGGCGTGCCGCGCGCAATACGTGAAGCCACGACATCTTCAGACAAAGGCACCTTGCGCATATGCACTTTCAAAATTTGCTCGCGGCCGCGGATGTCGGGCAGGCCTACCACCACCTGACGGTCAAAACGGCCGGGGCGAAGCAGCGCAGGGTCCAGCACATCGGGGCGGTTGGTTGCGGCAATGACAATCACGCCGTCGTTGGCTTCAAACCCATCCATTTCAACCAGCAATTGGTTCAGGGTTTGCTCGCGCTCATCGTGGCCGCCGCCCAAACCGGCACCGCGATGCCGACCTACGGCATCAATTTCATCAATAAAGATAATACAAGGCGACTGCTTCTTGGCCTGATCGAACATGTCGCGCACACGGGATGCGCCTACACCCACAAACATCTCCACGAAGTCCGAACCGGAGATGGAGAAAAACGGAACTTTGGCTTCACCGGCGATCGCTTTCGCCAGTAGCGTTTTACCGGTACCCGGCTGGCCCACCATAAGCACGCCACGGGGAATACGGCCGCCAAGCTTTTGAAAGCGGCTGGGATCACGCAGAAAATCGACCAACTCCTTGACGTCTTCTTTGGCTTCATCAACGCCGGCAACATCGGCAAAGGTCGTGGTGATTTGATCCTCGCCCAGCAAGCGCGCTTTGCTCTTGCCGAAGCTCATGGGCCCACCACGGCCGCCTGCGCCACCCTGCATCTGGCGCATAAAAAACATGAACACGGCAATGATGATCAGAATGGGGAAACTGGCAACCAGCAGCTGCGTCCATACGCTTTGCTGCTCAGGCTTGCGACCGACCACCTCTACATTATGCTGCAGGAGGTCATCAATCAGCTTGGGATCTTCCACCATCGGACGAATGGTTTCAAAGCGACTGCCGTCAAAACGCTCACCGTTGATAGTGAGGCCCTCGACAACCACCTTCTTGATCCGCTCGTTCTGGATTTCCTGAATGAACTCAGAGTACCCAACCTGCTGGGTGGGCGTCTGCATATTAAAATTGTTGAATACCGACAGTAGCACCGCGGCAATCACCAGCCATAAAAGTAAGTTTTTCGCCATATTGTTCAACGCTGTTTCCTCATCAATGATCCACCTGCTTCGAGATGGTCGAGACAGCCAGGTTCTGCCTGATTATAGCCGGTTATACGCCAACACCCCGAATAGAGGCCACCGCTGACGCCAAGATACATCGCCAATGTACAACACATGGGGGCCACGGCTCCATGTTTCAAGCCTTGCCACCGCGAAACTGAGTCGCCACGACATACACTTCGCGTGACCGCGGGCGAGAAGCCTTGGGCTTGCGCGTCACAACTTTACCGAAAGCGGCCCGAATTTCCCGATACAGGTCATCAAAACCTTCACCTTGGAAGACTTTGGTCACAAATGACCCACCCGGTGCCAGCACCTGCTGCGCCATATCCAATGCCAGCTCCACCAAGTACATAGACCGCGGCTGATCAACCGCGTTGACACCACTCATATTAGGCGACATATCAGAGATCAGCACATCGACGGGGTCTTCACCCAGCGCCGCCAGAATCTGCTCGAACACACTTTCGTGGGTAAAGTCACCTTCGATAAAATCCACGCCGGCAATGCTGTCCATGGGCAAAATATCCGAGGCCAGCACCCGCCCCTTGTGGCCCACCAGCTGCACCGCGACCTGCGACCAGCCGCCAGGCGCACAGCCCAGGTCAAGTACCGTGATGCCCGGCCGTATCAGGCGGTCTTTTTCCTGAATTTCCAACAGTTTGTAGCAGGCACGGGAACGGTACCCTTCGCGCTGCGCCTGCTGCACATAGGGATCGTCGCGATGCTCCTTGAGCCACGCTTTACTGGAAGATTTCTTTTTGGCCATGCCGATTCCCGCCGCAACACCGCGCGGCCCTGTTCTCCTAAACCTGCTGAACTCACCTTGCGCTACCGAACTAGGCGTAAGGCCAGTGCTTGTGTAGACTGAGTGCCCCCTGAGCACGGCATTGTAGCGCGGAAACCCCATGAGCAAGAAAGCAATCCTGGATCACAAGCAACTGCGCGCCATCGGCCACAAGCTAAAACCGGTGGTAACCGTGGCGGGCAACGGCCTCAGCGACAACGTGCTGCAGGAAGTCCAACGGGCGCTGGGGGACCATGAGCTGATCAAGGTTAAGATTTCCGTAGGCGACCGAGACACGCGCAACGCGATGATTGAAGAGCTCTGCACCCATACCGGCGCTACACTGGTACAGAGTATCGGCAACGTTGTGGTGCTGATGAAACGCGCCAAGCAGCCCGACCCCCGGCTCTCTAACCTGATGCGCGTCCTCGCCTGAGCGCGAGGACTCACCAAAGGCTGTGGCCAACTTCCCGCTTTCCGACCACGCGCGAAGAGCTCTACACAACACCTCATTTCAAGGACTGACGCAAGCCTGGTACCTACTGCTGCGGGCTATTTACGTTATTGTCTTTGCGCGACTGGTTGGGATTGAGGCCTACGGCCAGTATAACTATGCCCAAATCTGGTACCTGATTGCACTCTCCGTCGCCGGCTGGGGCATGCACGAGTGGCTGCTCACCCGCTGGCAAGCCGTCGGTGACGAGCGGCGCGAGGAACTGGCCCGCACAGGCCTGACCCTGCGTCTCCTGCTTGGCACGGCGGGGACACTACTTGTACTGCTTTGCGCAGCATGGCTGGAGTCCGACCCGAGTCTGCGGTGGCTGATCATGATTTATGCGCAAGGCGTGATCGTACGCAGCCTGACCGCGTGGCTGCAGGCGCTCTTCACCAGTCACGAGCGCAGTGAACTAATCTTATATACAAGTATGCCTATATCTCTGCTAGAGGTCCTGCTAGCCTTGTACCTCGCCTGGGCAGGATATAGCCTACTGGAGATTGCCGTGGTGCAAACGCTTTGCTGGTGGCTGGGCATGGCCGCTGCTGGGTGG